>JACCDO010815724.1_pt1 | contig 27768 bp, 22 predicted proteins | sample 7446101 | NCBI WGS metagenome assembly JACCDO01 (sample SAMN15323440, study PRJNA562643) | freshwater metagenome | isolation source: river surface water | place: USA:Blue River Watershed | collected 2017-08-16
CAGGCTCTCGGCGGCGGCGGCGCTTTCTTCCACCAGCGCGGCGTTCTGCTGCGTGACCTTGTCGAGCTGCGAGATTGCCTCGCTGACCTGGCCGATGCCGGTGGTCTGCTCCTGCGTGGCGGAGCCGATCTCGCCGATCAGGTCCGCCACGCGCTTCACCTGCGACACGATCTCCGTCATCGTCTCGCCGGCCTCGCCGACGAGGCGGGAGCCGGCGTCCACGTTGTTCACGCTGTGGCCGATCAGCCCCTTGATCTCGCGGGCGGCCTGCGCGCTGCGCTGCGCCAGTGCGCGCACCTCGCCGGCCACGACGGCGAAGCCGCGGCCCTGTTCGCCGGCGCGGGCCGCTTCCACGGCGGCGTTCAGGGCCAGGATGTTGGTCTGGAACGCGATGCCGTCGATGGTGCCGATGATGTCGGCGATCTTGCGCGAGCTGGCCGAGATGTCGCTCATCGTCGCGATGACTTGCTGCACCACGTCGCCGCCGCGAGCCGCCACGCCGCTGGCGCTGGCGGCCAGCTGCGTGGCCGTCTGCGCCGTGTCGGCGTTCTGGCGCACGGTGGCGTTCATCTGCTCCATGGACGCGGCCGTTTCCTCGAGGTTGGCGGCCTGCTGCTCGGTGCGCTGCGACAGGTCGGCATTGCCATTGGCGATCTCGCCGGCGCCGGTCAGGATGGCGTCGGCGCCGCTGCGGACCTGGCCGACGATCTGCACCAGCCCGTCGCGCATGCGGGCCAGCGCCTGCTGCAGCTGCGCGATCTCGTCGCGGCCATCCGCGCGGATGCTCGCCGTCAGGTCGCCGCCGGCAACGGCCTCTGCGAAACCCATGGCCTGCCGGACCGGCGCGGTGATCGAGCGGGTGATGACCCAGGCCATGCCGAAACCCAGCGTGAGCGCAATGATGCTGAGCAGGGCCGTCAGCGCCACCGCCGATGTGCGCGTGGCCTGGCCTTCCTCGTACAGCCGCGCGGCTTCGTCGATCTGCAGCTTGACGAGCGCATCCGACAGCTCGCGCGCCTGCGCGCCGAGCGGCAGCGTCTTCTCCTCGTAGATCTGCAGCGCGGTGCTCATGCCGCCGGTGGCGAGCGCGGCGCCGACGGGCGTCAGGCCTTGCTCGATGAAGGCCTTGCGTGCCGTGACGAAGCGCTGCGCCAGCGCCCGTTCGTCATCGGTGAGTTGGGTCTGCAGGTAGCGAGCCAGCAACTCCTCGCCGCGTTTGACATTGGCCGCCAGCTCGTCGCTGCGGCGCTTGATCTCGTCGAACCCGGGCGAGCGCAGCATCTCCACGATGATGAGGCGGTTGCGGGTGGCCAGCGTGTTGAGCTCGCCGAGCTGGGCCAGCGGGATGGTGCGATCGTGGTAGACCGTGTCGAGCCCGGCGGCCACACGGAAGATGCCGTGCATGCCCACGCCGGCGACGCCGAGCATCAATAGCAGCACGGCTGCGAAGGCCAGGGTCAGGCGGGGGCCGATGCGCATCTGCGTCAAGGCATTCATGTCGTCTCCTCTGTGCGCGGCTCTCTGATGGAGCGCTGCGAGTCTGCATGAATGGCCGGGCGCCGTCGACCGGGTCAACGCCTGCGGGACCCTCCGCCGCCCAGGATGCTGCCCAAAACACCACGGATGATCTCGCGGCCGATGGCCGAGCCCATGCTGCGCACGGCCGACTGGGCCGCTTTCTCGGCCAGCCCGGGGTGGCGACCGCCGCGCGGGCCGGTGGTGCCGAACAACACGTCTTTGAGGCTGTCCATCAGGCCGCCGCCTTCGTCCGGGCTGGGGGCCGGCGCGGTCTTGCCTGCCGCGGGAGGCGTGCCGGCGGGCGCGCCTGCTGCGGCGGGCCGGCCGAGCAGCTTCTCGTAGGCCGACTCGCGATCCAGCTGCTGTTCGTACACGCCGGCCACCAGCGAATTTGCCATCAGCTGCTGGCGCTGGGCCGGCGAGATGGGGCCGATCTGGCTGCCCGGCGGCAGCACGAAGACGCGCTCGGTGATGCTGGGCCGGCCGTGCTCGTCGAGCAGGCTGACCAGCGCCTCGCCGACGGCCAGTTCCGTGATCGCCGTGGCGATATCGAGCCCCGGCTTGGCGCGCATGGTGTCGGCGGCGGCCTTGACGGCCTTCTGGTCGCGCGGGGTGAAGGCGCGCAGCGCGTGCTGCACGCGGTTGCCGAGCTGGCCGAGCACGGCATCGGGAATGTCCAGCGGGTTCTGCGTCACGAAATAGACGCCCACGCCCTTGGAGCGCACCAGGCGCACCACCAGCTCGATGCGCTCGACGAGGGCGTCCGGCGCATCCTTGAACAGCAGATGGGCCTCGTCGAAGAAGAACACCAGCTTCGGTTTCTCCAGGTCGCCCACCTCGGGCAGCGTCTCGAACAGTTCCGACAACATCCACAGCAGGAAGGTCGCGTACAGACGCGGCGAGTTCATCAGCTTGTCGGCGGCCAGGATGTTGATGACGCCGAGGCCGTTCCCGAGCGCGGATGCGCTCCCCGGCGGCATGGGGGCGTCAGTGACCTGCATGAAGTCGGCGATGTTGAGCATGGGCTCGCCGAAGAACCTGGCCCCGCCCTGGGCTTCGATCTGCAGCAGGCCGCGCTGGATGGCGCCGATGCTGGCGGCGGACACATTGCCGTATTGCGTCGTGAAGCTGCTGGCGTTGTCGCCCACATGCTGCAGCATGGCGCGCAAGTCCTTCAGGTCCAGCAGCAGCAGGCCCTGGTCGTCGGCGATCTTGAACACCATCTGCAGCACGCCGGCCTGCGTCTCGTTGAGCGCCAGCATGCGGGCCAGCAGCAGCGGGCCCATGTCGGACACGGTGGCTCGCACGGGATGGCCCTGCTCGCCGAACACGTCCCACAGCGTCGTCGGGCAGGCGATCTTCTCGGGAGCCTCCAGGCCGCGGGCCTTCAGTGTGGCGAGCAGCTTGTCGCTGGGGTTGCCGGGCTGGCTGATGCCGGTCAGGTCGCCCTTCACGTCGGCCATGAAGACCGGCACCCCCAGCTTGGAAAAATTCTCGGCCAGCGTCTGCAGGCTGATGGTCTTGCCGGTGCCGGTGGCGCCGGTGATGAGGCCGTGGCGATTGGCCAGCGCGGGCAGCAGCAGGCACTCGGTCTGAGCGTGGCGAGCCAGCAGGATGGGGGCGGCGGGCATGAAGCGGTCTCCGGGGCGGAATCGGCGGGGCGCGAGTCTAGCGGCCCCCCCTTTGTAGCCCCTCGCAGCCCCTTGCAGCCCGCAGCGCCTCGTGAGCGCTGCGGGCGCGTGCCGGCGACACGGCCGGCACGCGAGGCGACCGCGCGCAGCTTCAGTGCACGGTGCCGACCTGCGTGATCTGCAGCGTGGTTTGCAGGCCCACCTCCAGCCCGGCCTTCACGCAGTCCAGGGCGTCGGTGCTGACCTCGGGCTTGAACGACACGGTCTTGCCCGACGACGGGTTGGTGCAGGTGACCTTGGCGATGTCCAGGCCCCCGACCTGCACCAGCGGTTGCTTCGCGTTGACGAGCGCGACCTGCGAGATCTCCACGCGGTCACCATGCAGCGACACGAGCCCCGCTCGCTCGCAGTCGAAGCTGCCGTCGTCCGCGGCCTGCAGGCTGATCTTCTTGCCGGTGGCGAGGTTGGCGCAGACCACCTGGCCGCGCAGCAGGCCGGTGAGCGCACCGTCCACCGGCTTGGCGCGCTTGCCCGCGATCTGCAGGAAGACGCGCGTGACGAGGTCTTCGTTCAAATAAGCCTTCTTCTCGGCGTTCCACTGCAGTGCGCCGGGTTCGACCAATTCGCCTTCCAGGAACACGGAAGCGCCGGGGAAGGGGTCGGTGGCGAGTGCGCCCTTGACGTCCGGGTTCACTTCCTTGGCGCCGACGACGGCGTCCCTCGCCACGTTTGCACCGCTGAACTTGATGCGCACGTTGTGCCCGTCCTTGAACAGGTTGCCCAGCAGGAAGCTCGCTTGCGCCGGCTTCTCGACGGAGCCCGCCGGCAGTTCGGCCTTCTCGGCGAGCTTGACCTCACGCCACGGGGTGATGGCCTCCTGCTGCACGTCGAACAGCTTCAGCACGCCTTCGCGGTCGCGCATCAGGCTGTCGATGTGTGCAGGCCGCGGCAGCACCAGGGCCTGCCAGTTGCGCAGCACGAGGTTGGCGGCGACGAGGTTGCCCAGGTTCACCGTGAAGCTGCCGTCGGCCGCCAGCGTGCCGGTGTCGAACGTGGGCACGCGCGGATGCAGCGCGAGCGCGTTGCCGTCGGCGTCCAGCAGCGTGGCATCGACGATGACGACCTGGTCGGACGTGTTGAGGATGTCCTCCTGCACGAACTGCGTGCCGACATGGAACTGCTCGGCGCCGCGCACGAGGCCGGCCAGGCTGCCGGGCTGGTTGGGACTGGCCCAGGTTTTCGCCGACTGCCAGGTGACGAAGAAGCGGTTGTAGCTGAGGCCCTTGAACATGACCGTGCCGGAGGGGCCCGAAACGGCAGGAGGGTTCCAGGGGCTGCGCGAGCCGGTGTAGGTCGACACCGGCGTCAGCGTCGCGCTGCGCGAGAGCACCTCCATGCGCAGGCGGGCGGCGGTGGCGGCGTTCGGGTTGACGAAGTCCCAGTTGGCCAGCGATTGCAGCGTCAGGCCGACGTTGTTGGCCAGGATGCCGAAGTCCTGGTCACTGAAGTGGCGGCGCTCGCCCACGCGGTTGGCGCAGGGCATGGACGGGCCAGCCGGCATGATGTGGTGGGTGTAGGCGTCTTCGCCGCTGTGCACCACGGCGCTGTGCGACAGGCCGTAGTTGTGGCCCGCTTCGTGCGCCGCCGTGCCGCCGATGCCCATCGCCCAGCGGTCCAGCGTGTTGTTGGCGCCGGAAAGGTCGGCGCTGCAGAACACGCCGTAGGACCCGCCGAAGACGCGGGCGTGGTCGATGACGTCGGCGTCGCCCGTGTCTACCGCTTCGGCAACGCCGTACAGCGAGGCATTGGTGTCCGCGCCGATGGCCACCATGTTGCGTCGCGCCGGTGGCAGGGCCAGCGAGTCGGGGTTGGTCGTCGTGGGCGGGAGTACCTGCACGTTGAACTCGCAGTAGTCGGTTGCGACGACGTCATAGATGCGTGAGCGCAGCTGGGCCGTCGTGCCGGCCGGGGCGCCCGGCAGCAGGGCGATGTCGAAGGTGCGCGCAGGCGACACGTTCGCGTAATACGCCGGGAAGGTGGCGTCGTTCGCGGTGGGGTAGTAGAGGAACAGCTTGTTCGGCTTCATCGCGTCGATGGCGCCGTAGTTGTGATAGCAGGTCGGGGCGGCCTGGGCCGTGTGCGCGAGCAGCGCGGTGCCGAGGCAGGCGGCCAGCTTCAGGGCCGGGGGAAGTCGAGTCATGGGTGTCTCCTTGGGTTGAGCCCTCCGCCATCGCCGGGCGGAGGTGCAACGAAAGTTAGGCGGGCTCCTGGCCGGCTTCACCTTCATCGGTAGGACGACCGCTGCTCCTAGGGGGAGGCAGTTAGGGGGGCGGCAGGACGGCAGCGGTCGTCGTTGAACTTGCAGGGCTGGGGCGACGGGGGGCTTTTGACGCCGCCGGCGTCTGCCGCTGCGCGGGCGCGTGAGTGCGGCCTCGTAGAATCGAGGGTTGCATGGCACCTGCGCCATGCTGCCAAAGGAGCTAGAGCCACATGGCCGGACATTCCAAATGGGCCAACATCCAGCATCGCAAAGGCCGTCAGGACGAGAAGCGCGGCAAGATCTGGACCCGCATCATTCGTGAGATCACCGTCGCCGCGCGTCAGGGCGGCCCGGATATCAAAGACAACCCGCGCCTGCGTCTGGCGGTCGACAAGGCCAAGGCCGCCAACATGCCGGCCGACCGCATCAAGTACAACATCGACAAGGCCAGCGGCAACGTCGTCGGGCTGACCTACGAGGAAATCCGCTACGAGGGCTACGGCATCGGTGGCGCGGCCATCATGATCGACACGATGACGGACAACCGCGTCCGCACGGTGGCCGAGGTGCGTCACGCCTTCAGCAAGTACGGCGGCAACATGGGCACCGACGGCTCGGTGTCGTTCCAGTTCAAGCACGTCGGTCAGCTGCTGTTCGCGCCGGGCACGTCGGAAGACAAGGTCATGGAAGTGGCGCTGGATGCTGGTGCTGAGGACGTGATCACGGGTGACGACGGTGCCATCGAGGTGCTGACCGCGCCGGCCGACTACGAGGTGGTCAAGGCCGCGCTGGAAGCCGCTGGCCTGGTGCCCGAGCTGGCCGAGGTGACGATGCGCCCTGAGAACACCATCGAGCTGACGGGCGAGGATGCCGAGCGCATGCAGAAGCTGCTTGACGTCATCGAAGACCTCGACGACACGCAGGCCGTCTATCACAACGCCGAACTGGGCTGAACCATGAAAGTCCTTGTCATCGGCAACGGCGGCCGCGAACACGCCCTGGCCTGGAAGCTGGCCCAGGGCGAGCGCGTCAGCCAGGTCTTCGTGGCCCCGGGCAACGGCGGCACGGCGCGCGACTCCCGGCTGCAGAACGTCGCCATCGCCGCCACCGACGTGAAGGCGCTCGCGGATTTCGCGGCCGAACAGAAGATCGCGCTGACCGTGGTGGGCCCCGAGGCGGCGCTGGCAGCCGGCGTCGTGGATGAATTCCGCGCGCGTGGCCTGCGCATCTTCGGGCCCACGCAGGCGGCAGCCCAGCTGGAGAGCTCCAAGGCGTTCGCCAAGGACTTCATGAAACGCCACGGCATCCCGACGGCGGCCTACGAGACCTTCTCCGACCCGGCCGCGGCGCATGCCTATGTGGACGGCCGCGGCGCGCCCATCGTCATCAAGGCCGACGGCCTGGCGGCAGGCAAGGGTGTCGTCGTCGCGATGACGCTCGACCAGGCGCACGAAGCCATCTCGTGGATCCTGGAAGACAACAAGCTGGGCGTCACGCACAACGCCGGTGGCGCACGTGTCGTCATCGAGGACTTCCTGGCCGGCGAGGAGGCGAGCTTCATCGTCGTCTGCGACGGCAAGCATGTCGTGTCGCTGGCCACCAGCCAGGACCACAAGCGCCTGCTGGACGGCGACGAAGGCCCCAACACCGGCGGCATGGGCGCCTACTCGCCCGCACCGGTCGTCACGCCCAATGTGCATGCCAAGGTCATGCACGAGATCATCCAGCCGACCATCGCCGGCATGGCCAAGGACGGCCATCCGTTCACCGGCTTCCTGTATGCCGGGCTGATGATCGACGAGCACGGCCAGCCGCGCACCGTCGAGTTCAACACGCGCATGGGCGACCCCGAGACGCAGCCGATCATGATGCGTTTGAAGAGTGACTTGTTCGAGCTGCTGATGCACGCGACGGACGGCACGCTCGATCAGGTCGACCTGCAGTGGGATCGTCGCGTCGCGCTGGGTGTCGTGCTGGCCGCCGAGGGCTATCCGCTGACCCCCCGCAAGGGTGACGCCGTCTCCGGCCTGCCGGACGATGCGGCCGAGGGCATGGTGTTCCATGCCGGCACGGCCGAGGTGGACGGCAAGCTCGTCACCAGCGGCGGCCGCGTGCTGTGCGTGACGGCGCTGGGCGAGTCGGCCCGCACTGCGGCGCAGAGCGCCTACGAGTTGGCGTCGGGCATTCAGTTCGCCGGGCGGCAGTACCGCAGCGACATCGGCCACCGCGCCATCAAGCGGTGACGACCGCTCCCGCCGCCCAGGCCCGCCTCACCCGACTGCGCTCATGAACTCACAAGCCGTTCGCGTCTATCTGCTCGATCTCCAGCAGCGCATCGTCAGCGCGCTGGAGGGCGTCGATGGCAATGCCTTCGTCAGCGATGGCTGGAGCCGGGAGCCCGGTGGCCGGCTGGAGGGCGATGGCTTGTCGCGCCTCATCGAGGGCGGCTCGGTGTTCGAGCGTGGCGGGGTCAATTTCTCGCATGTGAAGGGGCGCGTGCTGCCGCCTTCGGCCACGCAACACCGGCCCGAGCTGGCGGGCGCGCCGTTCGAGGCCATGGGCGTGTCGCTGGTGCTGCACCCGCACAACCCCTTCGTGCCGACGGTGCACATGAACGTGCGCATGTTCGCGGCGCTGCCGGCCAACGCGCCGGCCGTGACGTGGTTCGGCGGCGGCATGGACCTGACGCCTTATTACGGCTACGAGCGCGACGCCCAGCACTTCCACCGCGTCTGCCGCGACGCTCTGCAGCCGCATGGCGACGCGCTGCATGCCAAGTTCAAGACCTGGTGCGACGAGTACTTCTTCCTGAAGCACCGCAACGAGCCGCGCGGTGTCGGTGGCATCTTCTTCGACGACTTCGCCGAAGGCGGCTTCGACAAGGGCTTCGCGCTGATCCAGTCGGTGGGCGACGCCTTCCTGGCCGCCTACCTGCCCCTCGTCGAGCGCCGCCAGGGCTATGCCTACGGCGAGCGCGAGCGTGACTTCCAGTCCTACCGGCGTGGCCGCTATGTCGAGTTCAACCTGGTGTGGGACCGCGGCACGCTGTTCGGCCTGCAGTCCGGCGGCCGCACCGAGTCCATCCTGATGTCCATGCCGCCGCAGGTGACCTGGCGCTATGACTGGGCGCCTGAGCCCGGCACGCCCGAGGCGCGGCTGTACAGCGACTTCCTGCGCCCGCGCGACTGGGCCGACGAAACGCCGACCTCGTTGTGGCTATGAACCTGGACCCCACGGTGGGCCGTTGGCGCTGCACGCCCGCTGGTCATGCGCTGCCCACCGCTGGCGGCGTTGCTGCTCCGCGTCGGCACGAGCCCACGTCGTCGGCGCACCTTGCCAGCGGCTCGCCGCGCCCGCCCGCCGGGTGCGCCCAACCATGGGGTTTGGGTTGAAGCTCGCGCTCTTCGGCGGCAGCTTCGACCCGCCTCATCTCGGCCATCTGGCATTCGCGCGGCTTGCACTGGATGTGCTGGCGCCCGACCGTTTCTTGTGGATGCCGGCCGGCCGCCAGTGGCAAAAGCCTGACCAGGTCATGGCCGCAGGCGAGCATCGCGTGCAGATGCTGCAGCGGCTGATCGCCGGTGAGCCCCGCTTCGCCGTCGACGACCGCGAACTGCACCGCCGCGGGCCCAGCTTCACGGCAGACACGCTCAACGAGTTTGCGCAGCAGCACCCGGGCGCTGAGCTGATGTTCCTCATCGGCCAGGACCAGTACGCGCGCCTGCCGACTTGGTACCGTGCGGAGACCGTGGCTGCGCTGGCGACGCTGGTGGTCGTGCCGCGTGCCGGCGAGGCGGTCGTCACGCCGCCGGGCATGCCCGAGCACCGGCTGCAGGTGCTGGATCTGCCGAACACCCCCATTTCATCCACTGCCGTGCGCGAGGCCATCGCGCATGGTGACGACATCAGCCCCTTGGTGGGCGCCGACGTGGCGAGCTATATTGACTCGCACCGTCTCTACGGGAAGAAGCCCTGAATGGATATTCGCAAACTGCAACGCGCCATCGTCGATGGTCTGGAAGATGTCAAGGCACAGAACATCGTCGTGTTCAACACCGAGCATCTGTCGCCGCTGTTCGAGCGCGTCATCATCGCGTCGGGCACCAGCAACCGGCAGACCAAGGCCCTGGCCTCCAGCGTTCGCGAGACCGTCAAGGGCCGTGGCATGCAGGTCATGCGCACCGAGGGTGAGGACAACGGCGAGTGGATCATCGTGGACTGCGGCGCAGCCGTCGTGCACGTCATGCAGCCCGCCATCCGCGACTACTACCACCTCGAGGAAATCTGGGGTGACAAGCCGGTCAAGCTCAAGCTCGGGTCGGAAGAGGTCAAGCTCGTGAAGGCGTCAGAGGACGACGCACCGGCCAAGGCCAAGTCGGCGAAGAAGCCCGCCAAGGCGGCCGCTGCGCCGGCCAAGAAGGCCGCGCCCGCCGCCAAGAAGCCGGCCGCCAAGAAGGCGCCGGCGCGCGTGGTCGACGCCAAGACGCCGGCGGCCAAGACGATCAAGGTCGGCGCAGCCAAACCTGCAGCCAAGAAGACGGTCGCCAAGAAGGCGGCCGTGAAGACGACGGTCGGCGTGAAGAAGGTAGCCCCCGCCAAGACGGCCGCCAAAACCGCTACCAAGACGGCCGTGAAGGCGGCAGCCAAGCCGGCCGCCAAGAAGGTTGCTGCCAAGCCGGTGGCGGCCAAGAAAGTCGTTGCCAAGAAGGCTCCGGCCAAGAGTGCGCCCGTCAAGAGCGCACCGGCCAAGAAGGCCGCCTCCAAGAAGGCCTGATGCGCTTGTTCCTGGTGGCCGTGGGCCAGCGCCAGCCGGCCTGGGCTGACGCCGCCTACGAAGACTTCGCCAAGCGCTTCCCGCCCGAATTGCGACTGGAGCTCAAGGCCGTCAAGGCCGAGACGCGTGGCAGCAAGACGGCGGAGCAGCTGATGTCGGCCGAGGCGGCCCGCATCGAGGCCGCGTTGCAGGCCTGCGGGCGGAGCGTTCGCCGCATCGTCCTCGACGAGCGCGGCGAGCGCCGCACGACCGTGCAGCTGGCCGAGCGCCTGCGGCTCTGGATGGGCGAGGGGCGGGATGCCGCCCTCGTCATCGGCGGGCCGGACGGCCTGCACCCGGACCTCAAGGCCACCGCCGACGAGACGTTGCGGCTGTCAGACCTGACGTTGCCGCATGCGTTTGCGCGCGTGCTGCTCGCGGAAGGGCTCTACCGCGCCTGGACGGTGACCACCGGCCACCCCTACCACCGCGAATGACATGACCGCTCCGGCCTTCATCTACCTGGCTTCGCAGAGCCCGCGCCGGCGCCAGTTGCTGGACCAGCTGGGCGTGCGGCACGAACTGCTGCTGCCTGGCGCCGACGAGGACGCCGAGGCGCTGGAGGCCACGCTGCCCGGCGAGCGGCCCGAGGCCTATTGCGCCCGCGTGACCGGCGCGAAGCTCGACGCCGCTCTTGCGCGGCGGGCTGCCCGTGGGCTGGCGGGTGCGCCCATCCTGTGTGCGGACACGACCGTGGCCGTGGACGATCTCATCCTCGGCAAGCCCGCAGACGAGGCCGACGCGCGGCGCATGCTGGCGCTGCTGTCGGGGCGCGGCCATCGGGTCATCACGGCCGTGGCGGTGAGCGACGGCTTGCGGCGCGAGGCGGCGCTGAATGTGTCGCAGGTCGAGGTCGCGCCGCTGTCGGCCGCGCAGATCGACCGCTATGTCGCCAGCCGCGAGCCGTTCGGCAAGGCCGGTGGCTACGCCATCCAGAGCCAGGCAGCGGCGTGGATCATGAACATTGCGGGCAGCTACTCGGGCATCATGGGGTTGCCCCTCTTTGAGACGGCGCAGCTCTTGGGGAAATTCGGCCTGGCGCCCTGAGCGCGGGGTGTCGTGAAGCTCGGGTCGAGTTCTGACGGTTGCGCGCATGCCCGCGCGCAACCGTCAGCATTCAAGGATGAGAGATGGAAGACATCCTGATCAACTGGTCCCCGCAGGAGACGCGGGTGGCCGTGGTCGAGAACGGCGCCGTGCAGGAGCTGCACATCGAGCGCACGTTGGAGCGGGGCCTCGTCGGCAACGTCTACCTCGGCAAGGTCGTGCGCGTGCTGCCCGGCATGCAGTCGGCCTTCATCGACATCGGTTTGGAGCGCGCCGCCTTTCTGCATGTGGCCGACCTGCACAGTGCTTCGCAGTTCGGTCACGGCCGGCATCAGGGGGGCGACACGCCGCCCACGCCCATCGAGCGGCTGGTCTTCGAGGGTCAGCCGTTGACGGTGCAGGTCATCAAGGACCCGATCGGCACCAAGGGCGCGCGCTTGTCCAGCCAGATCAGCATCGCCGGGCGCATGCTGGTGTACCTGCCGCAGGACGAGCACATCGGCATCAGCCAGAAGATCGGCTCACCCGAGGCGCGTGAGTCGCTGCGCACGCGCATGCAGGCGCTCGTGGGCGCGCGAGAGGAGGGCGGCGGTGGCGGCTTCATCCTGCGCACCAACGCCGAGGATGCGTCCGACGCGGAGCTTGCGGCCGACATCGCCTATCTGCGCAAGACCTGGCAGCAGATCCGCGAAAAGGCGCTGAACACCCCGCCGGCCAACCTGCTTCACCAGGACCTCAGCCTCGTCGAACGCGTGCTGCGTGACCTCACCCACGAGCGCACGGCGCACATCCGCATCGACTCCTTCATGCAGTACGAGGTGTTGCGCCAGTTCGGCGACACCTTCATGCCTGCGGTGACGGCGAAGCTGGAGCACTACCGTGGCGAGCGGCCCATCTTCGACCTGTGCAATGTCGACGCCGAAATCGCCCGTGCACTGGCCCGCAAGGTGGAGCTGAAGTCCGGCGGCTCGCTGGTGTTCGACCAGACCGAAGCGATGACGACCATCGACGTCAACACCGGTGGTTTCGTCGGTGCGCGCAACTTCGACGACACCATCTTCAAGACCAACCTGGAAGCGGCCGGGGCCATCGCTCGTCAGCTGCGGCTGCGCAACCTGGGCGGCATCATCATCGTCGACTTCATCGACATGACGCGCGAGGAGCACAAGGCCGCCGTGCTGGCCGAGTTCAAGAAGCAGCTCGTCCGCGATCGCACGAAGGTGACGGTGGGCGGCTTCACGCAGCTGGGGCTCGTCGAGATGACGCGCAAACGCACGCGGGAGTCGCTTGCGCGCATGCTGTGCGAACCCTGCCCGACCTGCGAAGGCCGTGGGCAGGTCAAGACGGCGCGCTCGGTCTGCTACGACATCCTGCGCGAGATCCTGCGCGAGGCGCGTCAGTTCTCGCCGCGCGAGTTCCGTGTCGTCGCGGCGGCCAACGTCGTCGAGATGATGCTGGACGAGGAAAGCGCGCATCTGGCCGGGCTGTCGGATTTCATCGGCAAACCCATTTCATTGACCGCCGAGCCGACCAACCAGACCGAGCACTACGACATCGTGTTGCTGTAAGCCCCGCGGGCGACATGCGGCGCCGTCTGACGCCGCGAGCCGCCCAGGTGCGGCAGAATCGCGCGCCATGCTCGTATCTGTCTCTCGCCGCCGCAGCCTTGCGGCACTTGCCGCCCTTGGTGCGATGTTGGGTGCTGCTCCGGCCCTGGCGCAGGTGCGCATCGACATCTCCGGTGTCGGCGGCTCACGCATCCCGGTGGCCATCGTCGACTTCCGTGACGAGGCGAAATCGCCGCAGCCCATCGCCGGGATCATCCGTGCCGACCTGGAGCGCAGCGGCCAGTTCCGCAGCGTCGATGCGCCAGCGGGTCTCAACGAGACCAGCGTGCCCGCGTTTCCCGAGTGGCGCTCCAAGCAGGCGGACGCGCTGGTGGCGGGCACGGTCAACCGCCTGGCCGATGGCCGCCTGGACATCCGCTTCAAGCTCTGGGACGTCGTCAAGGGCACCGAGCTCATCGGCCAGGCCCAGGCCGTGCACCCGGACGACGCCCGCCTCGCGGCCCATCGCATCGCCGACCTGATCTACGAAAAGCTCACCGGCGACAAGGGGGTGTTCGCGACGCGCATGGCCTACGTCACCAAGACAGGCCGCCGCTACAGCCTCGTCATCGCCGACGCCGATGGCGAAGGCGCCAAGGTCGCGCTGACCAGCCCCGAACCCATCATTTCCCCCACCTGGGCGCCGAACGGCCGCGAACTGGCCTATGTGTCCTTCGAAAGCGGCAAGGCCACCGTTCGCGTGCAAGACGTGCAGACGGGCGCGCGCCGGGTGCTGGCTGACTTCAAGGGCACCAACAGTGCGCCGGCGTGGGCGCCCGACGGTTCGCAACTGACGCTGAGCTTGTCCCGCGAAGGCGGCACCCAGCTCTTCGCCATCAACCGTGACGGGTCCGGCGTGCGGCGCCTGGCGCGCAGCAGTGCAATCGACACCGAGCCCTGCTACTCGCCCGATGGCACGCAGATCTACTTCGTCAGCGACCGCGGCGGTGGCCCGCAGATCTACCGCATGTCGGCGGGTGGCGGCAGCGCCGATCGCATCACTTTCAACGGCACCTACAACATCAGCCCGGCCATCAGCCCGGATGGCCGCACGCTGGCCTACATCACGCGCACCAACGGCGCCTTCCGTCTGAGCGTGATGGATATCGCGTCGGGCGATGCGCAGCAGATCAGCGATGCCAGTGAAGACGAGAGCCCGGCGTTCTCGCCCAATGGCAAGCTCATCGTCTACGCCAGCCGTGCCGGCGGCCGCGAGGTGCTGATGACCACGACGCTCGATGGCAAGATCAAGACGCCGTTGCTCATCACGACGGCCGAAGTTCGTGAACCGACCTGGGGTCCTTTTTCATCTCAGTAACTTGACGGCTCACGCGATGTTGGACAATAACGGGCCGGCGTCGCAGCCGGCCGTGCTCTTTTCCCCCGTCCCCTTGTGGAGATTATTCGAATGAAGCTGACCCGCTACGCGCTCACCCTGATTGCCGCTGCTGCTCTGGCAGGCTGTGGTTCCACCACCAAGCTGGACGCGCCGGCACCGGTCGCTACCGCCGAGCCCGCCCCGGCTCCGGCTCCGGCACCGCAACCTCCCGCCCCCGCTCAGACCGCCGTCAAGACGGTTGATCTGGACGCCCAATACACCGAACAAGTCCGTGACAAGCGCGTCGTGTACTTCGACTTCGACAGCGACGTCGTCAAGGAAGAGTTCCGTCCGCTGGTCGACCTGCACGCCAAGCGCCTGAACAACAACAAGAAGCTGGCCCTCACGCTGGAAGGCCACACCGACGAGCGCGGCGGCCGTGAGTACAACCTGGCCCTGGGTCAGCGTCGTGCCGAAGCCGTTGCCAAGTCGCTGACGCTGCTGGGCGTCGCCGGCACCCAGGTCGAAGCCGTCAGCTTCGGCAAGGAGCGCCCGGCTGCACAAGGCAGCAACGAAGAAGCCTGGTCCAAGAACCGCCGCGTCGAGCTCAAGGACAAGTGATGCGTGGAGTGCGTCTGACGCTGGTGGCTCTTGCCACGGGCGCGGCCTTTCTGCAGCCGGCTCGCGCCGGCCTGTTCGAGGATGACGAAGCCCGTCGGGCCATCCTCGACCTGCGCACCAAGATCCAGGCCAACGAGGACGCCGCCAAGCAGCGCGCGGATCAGCTCAACTCGCTGATCCAGGATCAGCTCCAGCCGCTGCGCCGCAGCATGCTGGAGCTGAACAGCCAGATCGAAGCCTTGCGGGCCGAGGTCGCCAGCCTGCGTGGCGCCAACGAGCGGCTGGCCCGCGATCTGGCCGACACGCAGCGCAAGCTGACGGATCAGTCGCAGGCTGTCGAGGCGCGGCTGAAGCCGTTGGAGCCGCAGAAGGTCACGCTGGACGGACGCGAGTTCCAGGTCGCCCCGGACGAGCGCAACCAGTACGAAGCCGCCATCGGCCTCGTGCGGCGTGGCGACTTCGCCGATGCCGTGGCAGCCCTCAACGCCTTCTTGAAGCGCTACACCGCCAGCGGCTACACCGACTCGGTTCGCTTCTGGCTGGGCAATGCCCAATATGGCAAGCGCGACTACAAGGATGCGATCGCCACCTTCAAGGCCTTCATCGCTGGCAGCCCGGATCACCCCCGTGCTGCAGAGGCCTTGCTCGCCCTGGGTAACTGCCAGGTCGAATTGAAGGACAACAAGGCTGCGCGGCGCACCTTCGACGACGTCGTCAAGAGCTACCCCGGCACCGAGGCTGCGCAGGCAGCCAAGGAACGACTCGCGACCGTCAAATGAACTTGACGGGAGATCAGCTCGAGGCTGATCTGGAGCGCCGATTCGGTGGCTTGCGCCGCCTTCACGGCGATGACGCCTACCAGCGCCTGCGCACCGCACGATTCGCGGTGGTGGGCCTGGGAGGCGTCGGCTCCTGGGCCGTCGAAGCGCTCGCGCGCAGTGGCGCAGCACAACTGACGCTCATCGACCTGGACCAGGTCTCCGAATCGAATATCAACCGCCAGATCCAGGCGTTGGGCTCCACCGTCGGCATGGCGAAGGCCGAGGCGCTGCGCCTGCGTATCGCGGACATCCACCCCGGCTGCACGGTGAACGTGGTCGAGGACTTCGTGACGCCGGAAAACTGGCCGGCGTTGATCGGCAATGCTGAGCTCGATGGCCTGATCGACTGCTGCGATCAGGTTCGCGCCAAGGCGACGTTGGCCGCGTGGGCGCGTGAGCGTCGCCTGCCCTTCGTGACGGTTGGCGCTGCCGGTGGCAAGCGTGAGCCGCATCGGGTGCAACTCGACGATCTCAGCGCCACGACGCATGACCCCTTGCTGGCATCGCTGCGTCAGCGGCTTCGCAAGCACCATGGCGCCCCACGTGCGGGCAGCATGGATGTGTCCTGCGTCTACTCCCGTGAACCCGTGCATCTCCCGCAGACCGGACCGGGTGAGAGCTGCGATGTCGATGGCAGCCTCAACTGTCACGGCTACGGCTCCAGCGTGGCAGTGACGGCCACTTTCGGCTTGTGTGCGGCGGCGGAATTGCAGCGTTTGCACCTGAGCCGCTCGTCTGTTTGACGAAATCGCAAAAATTCTTGCGACGCCCTCAAAAACCTGCCTATAATGGCAGGCTCTGCTTGACGCGGGATGTTAGCTCAGTCGGTAGAGCAGCGGACTTTTAATCCGTTGGTCGCAGGTTCGAATCCTGCACATCCCACCAGATTTTCTGGCACGATTCAAAAAAGTTGTGCTACAATCATTGGCTCAGCAAGACGCAAGTTGAACTGAATCAGGGCTCTTAGCTCAGTTGGTAGAGCAGCGGACTCTTAATCCGTTGGTCGAAGGTTCGAATCCTTCAGGGCCCACCAAAACAAGTCACAAAACCCGCCTCGAGCGGGTTTTGTTTTTTCTGCTTCACGAACAGGTGTCGACGCGGCGACCTGGCCTGATTCGGCCCGGGTGCTCGATGCGAACTTGTGTGCAGCGCCCGCTGTGAAGCGAGCGTGCGATGCTTGGCGGCCTTCAACGCTTCATGCCGCCGCCCATGACTTTTCGCGCGCCGTCGCAGGCCGAGCTGACTGCCTTTCTCCAGGCCGAGTTTCCGCAGAGTCGTTGCACGCTGGAGGAACTGGCTGCCGATGGCAGCGTCGTGCTGGCGCATGCGGTCGGGGCCGCCGAACTCAGGCCGGGCAACACGGTGTCTGGCCCGGTCATGATGACGCTGGCAGATGTCTCGCTCTACGTCGCCATCCTGGCGCGCATCGGCATCGTGCCGCTGGCGGTGACGACGCAGCTGTCGATCAACTTCCTGCGCAAACCGCGCGCCGACAGACGCCTGCTGGCGCGCTGCCGGCTGATGAAGCTCGGCCGCGCGCTTGCGGTCGGCGAGGTGTGGATCTTCTCCGAGGGGGACGAAGAACCGGTGGCGCACGCCACCGGCACGTATTCGATCCCTCGCGAGCGGGCCTGACTCAGGCGCTCGTCTTCTCCAGCTTCATGCTGGTGCTGGTGCTGGTCAGGTAGCCGACCTGGGCGCCGAACCTGTTCTTGTAATTGGCGTTGATCAGCGGCTCCAGCGTGCTCTTCACGACACCGTGGATGCTTTCCCAGTAGCCCGGGTGCTGGAAGTTGGCGGTGATGTAGGTCCAGCCGTTGAGGTCGTCGACGACGCCCAGGCCGGTGGCTTCCGCACCCGAGGGCATGGAGGCCAGGCGGCTCAGCACCTTGGTGTCGACGTTGTAGGCCCAGATGAAGTTGTTGACGTGGTAGCCGCTGTCTTCACCGATGAAGAGGGTGCGCAGGCGCTCCGAGAACTTCAGGTTGTCGGGCGCGCCGACCTTGTCCGGGTTGGCCGTGTTGCCCAGCGCGTCGGCCGTGGCGAGGTCTTCGCCGATGAGCAGCGTCTTGGTCAGGGACGGCACCCATTCGCTGTCGATGGCCATGTTGGCCGCGTCCTTCTGCCCGCTGCTGAGCGTGTGGGCCAAGATGCCGCCGGCGTTCAGCGCCTTGTCGATGCCGATGTTGTAGGCGGCGTTGTACGCGGCGTTGCCCTTGACCATGGACTTCTGCATGTTCTGCAGCGCGGAGTAGGCGATCTTGTCGCGGGCGTTGACCGTCGTGCCTTCCATCTTCGTGAAGGCCATGGAGCCGCCCTTCAGCGCGGCGTAACGGTGCGTCTCCAGGAACGCCGCGGCCTTGTCCATGCCGCTCTTCAGGCGCACCCATTGGACGGCGCCGTTGAACCAGATCTTGGTGTAGGTCGCGTCGGACGGGTCGGTGGTGGCCACGTCCATGATGTCGGTGGGCTTGAGCGTGTCGGCCAGCAACTTGATCTCGGCGCTGTTGGCGGAGCCGAGCTTGATCCAGGTGATGGCGGCGCCAGCGGCGGCCGGGTCCAGCGAGAAGCCCGTGCCGAACTTCGCGACGTAGAGCGTGCCGGAGGAGAGGTCGGCTTGCTTGTCGGCGACGAACATGAAGAAGCCGCCATTGGTCGCGTCATCGCCCATGAGGGCGGTGCGCTGGTCGGGCATGACCTGGATCAGCTCGTGAGAGATGCGGCCCATGCAGTAGTGCTTCTTGATGGTGCCGGTGCCGTCGGGGTTGACCGTCACTTCGGGCAGGTGGCCGTAGTGGTAGGGGTTGGCCTTGGTGGCGTCGCCGAACAGGTTCAGGCTGTAGGCCTGGAACTGTGCGTTGCTGGCGATGGTGAAGGCGTCCGGCTCGTATTCCTCGCTGGACAGGTGGGTGCCCCAGGGCGACAGGCTCGCGCCGCAGGTGATCCACAGGCCCATGGCGGGCGCTGTGTCGACGTTGTGGTACTTGACCAGCGACAGCTTGCCGGTGGCGGGGTCCTGGTCCAGCGTCAGCACGGCGATGGGGGAGGGCAGGCGCCCGTACATGTCGGTCTTGCCATCCTGGGCCCAGGTCGTGTATTCGAACTGCACGACGGCGAACACGGTGTTGCCCTTGACGCCGGTGACCGTCGTGGTGGTGGCGAGCTTGAGCAGCGAGGTGCCATCCGGCGAATCGCTGAAGAACTGGCGTTCCTTGCCGGCGACGGTGGTGTCGATGATGGCCTTGCCGGCGAAGTCCACGTAACCGCCAGCCAGGATGGTGCCGCCCTTGCCGTCCGGCACGAGGTCGCCGGTGGTGAAGAAGGGCTGGTAGGACAGCGCGTAGTCCTGCGTGCTGCCGTCGGTGAAGCTCACAGACAGCTTGGACGCCACGAGCGTCTTGGCCATGTCGGCGGGAACCGACAGCGACGGAGCAGCCATGGCGGTGAAGCTGGCCGTCGTCATGTTGACGGGGTGATCGTCATCTCCGCCGCCGCCACAGGCGGTCAGGAGGCTGCCCAGGGCCGTGCCGCCCAGCGGAAGCATGATCGGCGCGCCCAGGAACTTCAGGGCTTGGCGGCGTTGGAGAGCGTTGGAATGCGACATGGAAGCGGCGGACTGCCCGTGCTGTGGAAAGCTCGGCAATCTATGCAGCTTGCATGTCGTCCATGTGAAAAACCGCCGCCGGCGCGAGCGCCGGCCGGGGTCAGTGCTTGCTGTCCAGCAGATCCTGCGGCGCGCCGAACATGAAGCAGTCGACGAAGCTGAAGTACAGCGAGGCGTAGAACACCGACCACATCAGCAGCCCCAGCATCAGCATGACGACGGGCGCGACCTGGATCAGGCCCAGCAACGTGAACGCCAGCGTGACCAGGGTGGACAGCGCCAGGAAGCCGGTTACCCACAGCAGCCCGTTGAGCGCAAAAGCCGCTTTGTTGCGCCACAGCGCCAGCGTGCTGGAGAACAGCGCCTGGCCCACGCCCTGGCCGCCCCAGTGAATGAGGGCGGGCGCGTGCCAGTACGGCACGGCCAGCAGCGTCAGCCCGCCGAAGCGCACCAGCGCGCCGATGATGATGCGGGAGTCACCGGCCACTCGCGCGAACTCCTCCGGCGTGCCGTTGTCCTTCATCAGGTTCAGCACGGCTTGCGTGGCCTCGCCGTCGATGGCATTGGCCGCGAGCAGGATGACCAGCGCACTCAGCGCGAAGCTGGTGCTGAGCAGCAACTGGTGGTTGCGCCGTTCGCGCGTGAGCTTCAGCGGCGCCACGAAGACGGTGGCGGTGGGTGTCTTCTTCTGCAGCACCAGATGGGTGGCCAGCATGAAGCCCAGCGAGCACAGCGGGATGGCCATCAGCCCGAGCACGGGGCCGACGAGCGGCAGGGCGCTCAGCAGCATGGAGGCCAGCAACGCCAGGCCCATCAGGCCCGTGAAGGCCAGAGGCTGGCGCTGGAAGACCTTGATGCCATGGCGGATCCACAGCCGGCCGTTGCGGGCGGGCACCTGCTGCAGGTGCAGTTGCATCGTCATGGCCGCGCTCCGGTCGGCACGGCGGGCTCCGGCGGCAGCGCGTGCCACGGCTTGGCGATGCGTTGGCGCAGCACGCGCTCGAAGTGGCCAGGGTCATGCGCCTTCAGCAGCGAGGCCTCGCGGGGCAGGTGCAGATCGAACAGGCGTGACACCCAGAAGCGCAGCGCCGCGGCGCGCAGCAGCGCTGGCAGCAGCCGGTGCTCGGTGCCAGACAGCGGCCGCACGCTCTCATAAGCCGCGACGAATACGGCCGCACGGTCCTCGATGAGGCGGCCATCGGCCAGGTCGATGCACCAGTCGTTCAGGCACACGGCCAGGTCGAACAGCCAGGTGTCGACGCCGGCGAAGTAGAAGTCGAAGAAGCCGGTCAGCCGCTCGCGGCCCGGGCCCTCGCCCGGCTCGAACATCACGTTGTCGCGGAACAGGTCGGCGTGGATGGGCCCGCTGTGGTGCTGCAGCAGCTCGGCGTACGGCGCCGACGCGGCGAGCTGCTCCTGGTAGGCCAGCTCGCTGCGCAGCAACTCGGCCTGTGCGGGCTCCAGCAAGGGCAGCAGTTGTGGCACCACGGCCTGCCACCAGGCCAGGCCGCGCAGGTTGGGCTGATGCAGGGGATAGTCCTGCCCGGCCAGGTGCATGCGCGCCAGCGTGGCGCCGACCTGCCGGCAGTGGAAGTCGTCAGGCGCCATCTGGTGGCCGCCATGCAGGCGGTCCACGATGGCGGCCGGTTTGCCGGCCACCTCGAAGAGGATCTCGCCGCTGTGGTCGGCATGGGGTTCGGGCACCGGCACGCCGCGCTGGGCCAGGTGCTGCATCAGCCGCAGGTAGAAGGGCAACTGCTGCGCCGTCAGGCGCTCGAACAGCGTCAACACATAGCGGTGCACATGCCCGTCGGCCTGCGTGCAGTCGACAAAGTAGTTCGTGTTCTCGATGCCGGCGCCGATGCCGCGCAACGAGCTGAGCTGCCCGAGTTGGAGGTGGTCCAGCAGGGCTTGGGCCTGCGCGCGGCTGACTTCGGTGAAAACGGCCATGGGTCTGGAAGGAGGGCAGCCCAGCGGCCGCGCGGGATCAGAATTTGAAGACTTGCCAGACACGTGTGCCCGAGCCACTCTTGCTCAGGCCCGTGCCGCTGCCGCCGGCAGACTCGCGGCCCGCGTCGTTGACGACGATCTCGTAGTCGGGGGCCCTGGAGTTCTTGTTCTTGACGGTGACCTTCTTGGTCTCGCCGCGCACCCGCAGCTCTTCGATGCGGACCTGGTCGTCCTCCGACACCTTGCGCTCGACCTTGGGCTCGGGCGGCGGATCGGCGAGCGCGCCCGTGCACCAGGCGGCGAGCAGCAGAAGGGCAGCGGGGCGGAACATGCTGCCGATTCTAGGCGGGAGGTGTCCGAGAATCCTGCGCCATGAGCAAACCCATCCTGCTGCTGGTCGACGGCTCCAGCTATCTGTACCGTGCCTTCCATGCCATGCCCGACCTGCGCGGCCCCGAGGGCCAGCCCACCGGGGCGGTGCGCGGCATGGTCGCCATGCTGAAGAAGCTGCAGACCGATGTCGGCGCCGAACACGCGGTCTGCGTGTTCGATGCGTCCGGCCCGACATTCCGTGACGAGTGGTACCCCGAATACAAGGCACAGCGCTCGCCGATGCCGCCGGAGCTGCGCGCGCAGATCGAGCCCATCCATGAAGTCGTGAAGCTGCTGGGCTGGCCGACGCTGACCGTGCCGGGCGTGGAGGCCGACGACGTCATCGGCACGCTGTGCCGCGTCGGCGCGGAGCAAGGGCATCGCGTCATCGTGTCGACCGGCGACAAGGACCTGTCGCAGCTCGTCAACCCGGACGTGGAGCTCATCAACACGATGAGCAACGAGCGGCTGGACGAGGCCGGCGTGTTCGAGAAGTTCGGCGTGCCGCCGAACCGCATCATCGATTACCTGACCTTGATGGGCGACACGGTGGACAACGTGCCCGGCGTGACGGGCGTGGGCCCGAAGACGGCGGCCAAGTGGATCGCCGAATACGGTTCGCTGGACGGCGTCATCGCGGCCGCGCCCACCGTCAAGGGCAAGGCCGGCGAGAACCTGCGCGCGGCGCTGGACTGGCTGCCCATGGGCCGCAAGCTGGTCACCGTGAAGCTGGACTGCGAGCTCGCCGATCACGTGCAAGGTTGGCCCGCGCTGGAGGAGCTGGCCTTTCGCGCGCCGGACAAGGCGCCGCTGGCCGAGTTCTACAAGCGCAACGGCTTCAAGGCCTGGCTGGAGGAGTTGACCGGAGAGGCAGCACCCGCCAAGGCCAAGGCGCCGGCGGCCAGCCCCGGCCTGTTTGACGAGCCCGAGCCACCGGCTGGTGCCGCAGACATAGCCCGCCAGTACGACACCGTGCTGAGCTTCGAGCAACTGGACGCCTGGATCGCCCGCCTGCGCGCCGCACCGCTGTGCGCGCTCGACACCGAGACCGATTCGCTGGACCCGATGGCCGCGCGCATCGTCGGCATCTCATTCGCCGACAAGCCCGGCCATGCGGCTTATGTGCCGCTGCGCCACAGTGGCCCGGACGCGCCCGAGCAGCTGCCGCTGGACGAGGTGCTGGCGCGTCTGAAGCCCTGGCTGGAGGACGCCGCCGCCAAGAAGATCGGTCAGAACCTCAAGTACGACCGCCATGTTCTGCTGAACCACGGCATCCACCTGGCCGGCGTGCAGCACGACACGCTGCTGCAGAGCTATGTGCTGGAGGCGCACAAGACGCACAACCTCGAAGCGCTCGCCGAACGGCATCTTGGCCGCAAGGGCCTGAGCTACGAGGACTTGTGCGGCAAGGGTGCGCACCAGATTCCCTTCGCGCAGGTGGACGTGGCCAAGGCGACCACCTACTCGGGCGAGGACAGCGAGATGTGCCTGCACCTGAACGAGGTGCTGTGGCCGCAGATCGAGGCCGAGGCGGGCCTGACGCGCATCTACCGCGACATCGAGATGCCCACCGCCGACCTGCTGGCGCGCATCGAGCGCCAGGGCGTGCTGATCGACCCCGACAAGCTCAAGCAGCAAAGCCACGAGATCGGCCAGCGCCTGGTGCTGCTCGAGCAGCAGTGCTATGACATCGCCGGCCAGCCCTTCAACATCGGCAGCCCCAAGCAGATCGGCGAGATCCTGTTCGGCAAGCTGGGCCTGCCCGTCGTGAAGAAGACGGCCACCGGCGCGCCTTCCACCGACGAGGAGGTGCTCACCGAGCTCGCGGCGGACTTTCCGCTGCCGGCCAAGATCCTCGAGTACCGTGGGCTGGCCAAGCTCAAGAGCACCTACACCGACAAGCTGCCGCTGCAGATCAATGCACAGACGGGCCGCGTGCACACCAACTACGCGCAGGCGGTGGCGGTGACGGGGCGGCTGTCCAGCAACGAACCCAACCTGCAGAACATTCCCATCCGCACCGCCGAGGGCCGGCGTGTGCGCGAGGCCTTCGTCGCGCCGGCGGGCTGCAGCATCGTCAGTGCCGACTACTCGCAGATCGAACTGCGCATCATGGCCCACATCAGCGAGGACCCCGGCCTGCTCAAGGCCTTCCAGGAGGGGCAGGACGTGCACCGCGCGACGGCGTCGGAAGTGTTCGGCATCGCGCTGGAGGAGGTCACCAGCGAGCAGCGCCGTTATGCCAAGACCATCAACTTCGGGCTGATCTACGGCATGGGGGCTTTCGGGCTGGCGGCGTCGCTGGGCGTCGAGCAAAAGGCCGCCAAGGACTACATCGACCGCTACTTCACCCGCTTTGCCGGCGTGAAGCGCTACATGGACGAGACCAAGGCCGGTGCTGCCGAGCGCGGCTATGTGGAGACGCTGTTCGGGCGACGCATCTACCTGCCGGAAATTCGCGGCGGCAACGGCCAGCGCCGCGCCGGCGCCGAGCGCCAGGCCATCAATGCACCCATGCAGGGCACGGCGGCCGACCTCATCAAGCTGGCCATGCTGGCTGTGCAGGCTGAGCTGGACCGGCAGGGCAGGCAAAGCCGCATCGTCATGCAGGTGCACGACGAACTGGTGTTCGAGGTGCCGCAGGACGAACTGGACTGGATGCGTGCCGAAGTGCCGCGCCTGATGGCGGGCGTGGCGCAGCTGAAGGTGCCGCTGCTGGCGGAATTAGGTGTGGGTGCCAACTGGGAGGAGGCCCATTGACACGCTAAGTGCTTACTCTCTTGACTATCATGCTGCCACTTTGAGGGGAGCGGAAATGAGGGTGTTGCTGGTCGATGCGTTCCCCATGGTGCGCGCAGCGCTCACTGGGTTGATCGAGCAGCATTTTTCGGGTGCCCTGGTCCAGGGCGTCGACAACGTGGCGGCGGCTCGCGCGGCACTTGCGCAGGCCATGCCCCGGATCGTGCTGCTGGACCTGAAGGTGGATGGCGGTTTCGAGCTGCTGCAGCAGATCCACCGCGAGCATCTGTTGTTGCCCGTTGTCGTAGTCTCCGGCAGCGATGACACCGAAGACGCGTTGCAGGCCCTGGGCGCCGGAGCCATGGGCTATGTGCCGCAGCGCAGCGATCTGGACACGCTGGTGCAGGCGCTGCAGCTGGTGCTGGCCGGTGGCACCTATGTGCCGCCGCTCAAGCGCCTGGTCGACGAGGCGCCCGCGCCACGCATGGAGCAGGCGCAGCCGGATTGGGCGCATCTGCCGCTGACGCCGCGCCAGAAGCATGTGCTGCATCTGCTGACGCAGGGCTTGTCCAACAAGCTCATCGCGCGCGAACTGGGCGTCAGCGTCGACACGGTCAAGGACCATGTGGCCGCCGTGCTGAAGGCGCTGGGTGTCAGCTCGCGCACCCAGGCCGTCGTCGTGGCGACGCAGAAGCGCTAGTTCTCTCGCCTCGGGGCGCCGTCCGCGTGACTTACGGGCCGTGCCGCAGCGCGTCGATGGCGTCCAGCACGGCCTCGGCCGTGGCCGGGGCGCGCAGGGGCGGGTCGCAGCGCTCGGGGCCGCAGGCGGCGCAGGCGTCCTTGATGGCCAGCAGCGCCGCAAAGCCCAGCAGCAGCGGCGGCTCGCCGACGGCCTTGCTGCGGTGGATGGTCTCGTTCGCATTCGCCACACCGAACAGCCGGACGTTGAGCTCGGGCGGGCAGTCGTTGGCGGTCGGGATCTTGTAGGTGCTCGGCGCATGCGTGGTCAGCAGGCCCGTGACGGGGTGCCACACCAGCTCTTCCATCGTCAGCCAGCCCATGCCCTGGATGAAGCCGCCCTCGACCTGGCCGATGTCCAGCGCCGGGTTCAGCGATGTGCCCACGTCGTGCAGCAGGTCGGCCCGCGTGATGCGGCTTTCGCCGGTCAGCGTGTCCACCAGCGCTTCGCAGACGGCGCCACCCCAGGCGTAGTAATAGAACGGGTGGCCCTGCAGCCGGTGGCGGTCCCAGTGCAGGCCCGGCGTGGCGTAGAAGCCGTCGCTCCACAGCTGCACGCGCTGCAGATAGGCCGTCGCCACCAGTTCCGCGAACGGCAGTTGCTGCCCGCCGCCGCTCACCTGGCCGGCTTCGAAGGCGACCAGCTCCACCGCGCAGCCGAAGCGCTCTGCCGCGAGCGCCGCCAGCCGCGCCTTGATCTTGCGTGCGGCGTCCTGCGCGGCCTTGCCGTTGAGGTCGCTGCCGGTGGAGGCCGCCGTGGCCGAGGTGTTGGCCACCTTGCTCGTGTCGGTGGCCGAGCAGCGCACGGCGCTCAGCGGCAGGCCCAGCTCGTGGGCCACGACCTGTGCGACCTTGGTGTTCAAGCCCTGGCCCATCTCCGTGCCGCCGTGGTTCACGAGCACCGAGCCGTCGGTGTAGACGTGCACCAGCGCGCCGGCCTGGTTCAGGTGGGCCACGTTGAACGAGATGCCGAACTTGACCGGCGTGAAGGCCAGTCCCTTCTTCAGTACGGGGCTTGTTGCGTTGAAGGCCGCGATGGCGTCGCGGCGCGCCTGGTAGTCGCTGCTGGCGAGCAGTTGGTCGGTCAGCGCATGGGCGTGCAGCTCGTCGACCTGCTGGCCATAGGGCGTGATGTCGCAGCCCGCCGTGTAGAAGTTGCGGCGCCGCACCTCGGTGCCGTCCAGCCCGAGCCGGCGCGCAATGCTGTCGAGGATCATCTCGATGGCGATGGCGCCCTGCGGCCCGCCGAAGCCGCGGAAGGCCGTGTTGCTCTGCGTGTTGGTCTTGGCGCAGAAGCCGTGCATGGCCACATGCGGCAGCCAGTAGGCATTGTCGAAATGGCACAGCGCGCGGGCCATGACCGGCGCGGAGAGGTCGGCGCTGTGGCCGGCGTTGGAGATCAGGTCGATGTCGGCGGCCAGGATGCGGCCGTCGTCGTCGAAGCCCACGTCCCAGCGATAGTCGAAGCCGTGGCGGCGCCCGGTGATGAGGAAGTCGTCATCGCGGTCCACGCGCAGCTTGACGGGCTTCTTCAGCTTCAGCGCGGCCAGTGCCGCCACGCAGGCGAACAGGGCCGACTGCGACTCCTTGCCGCCGAAGCCGCCGCCCATGCGCCGGCATTGCACGACGACGCGGTGTGCCTGCCAGCCGACGGCGTGAGCCACCAGCTGCTGCATCTCGCTGGGGTGCTGCGTGGAGCAATGCACCAGCAGGCCCTCGCCGCCGTCCTGCGGCAGCGCCAGGCTGATCTGGCCTTCCAGATAGAACTGTTCCTGCCCGCCCAGGCTCCAGGTGCCTTGCAGGTGGTGCGGCGCGGCGGCCAGATGGAGCGCGGGCTCGCCGCGCGTGAGGTGCATGGGGGGCAGCACATACTGCCCGGCCGCATGGGCGTCGCGCGCCGTGAGCACGGCCGGCAGCGGCTCGGCCTGGATGACCTGGCGCGCCAGCGCGGCGGCGCGGCGTGCGTGGTCGCGCGTGCGGGCGATCACGGCGAACACGGGCTGGCCGACGTAGCGCAGCTCGTCGCCGGCCAGGATGGGGTCGTCGTGCAGCAGCGGGCCGCAGTTGTTCTCGCCCGTGATGTCGCTAGCCGTGAGCACCGCCACCACGCCCGGCTGCTGGCGGATGCGGTCGAGGTCGATGCCGACCAGCCGGCCATGCGCGAGCGGCGACAGGCCCAGCGCCGCGTGCAGCGTGCCGGCAGGCTCCGGCAGGTCGTCGGTGTAGGGGGCGGCGCCGCTGACGTGCAGGTGCGCGGATTCGTGCGGCCGCGACGTGCCGACGACGGGCTCGGGGGCGAGCAGGGTTTCGGGCTTGTTCATGCGGCCAGCCTCGCGGAGCGCCAGACGGTCAGCGTGCGCCGTTCCAGGGTTTCCAGCCACAGCTTGCGCAGCAGGTTCTGTGCGACGCGCAAGCGGTAGTCGCGTGACGCGCGCATGTCGGTCAGCGGCTGGAAGTCTTGTGCCAGCGCTGCGGCGGCGGCCTCGGCGGTGGCTTCGACCCAGGCCTGGCCCACGGTGGCCGCCTCGGCGTGCGCGGCACGGCGCACGGTGGCGGCCATGCCGCCGAAGGCGAAGCGGGCCTGCTGCACGGTGCCGTTGCGCAGCTGCAGCGCCAGCACGGCGCAGACGGCGGAGATGTCGCTGTCGTGGCGCTTGGAGACCTTGTGCGCGGAGATGGCCCAGCTCGTGTCGGGGCGCGGCAGGTGCAGCGCCTCGACGAATTCGCCG
>JACCDO010276499.1_pt1 | contig 27756 bp, 32 predicted proteins | sample 7446101 | NCBI WGS metagenome assembly JACCDO01 (sample SAMN15323440, study PRJNA562643) | freshwater metagenome | isolation source: river surface water | place: USA:Blue River Watershed | collected 2017-08-16
GGGTGCATTATAAAGGAGGTCCGCAAGGAACCTTGGTTCCTTGCAAAGGAGTTTCGAAAAGAACCATTGGGTGCATTATAAAGGAGGTCCGCAAGGAACCTTGGTTCCTTGCTAAATGTATTCAAATTCCTCCATTCTCCAATCTTCGGACTTTCCGTTTGGCAAAGTCCGGCGTACAATAAATGGGAGTTTTCTACTTTTTAATTCCATTTCAACAATCTCTTCAATGCTACGCAATCCCTTTGTTGGAATACTAGGCTTAGCACCATTTGCCAATTGTTGTAAACGGACCCCTACAATACGAGCCTTCTCATATTTTGTTAAAAATGGTATCGTCTTTTTTTGTGTATTTGATATGTTTTCTAATGTATTTTTATATGTTTTAAATTCAACCTCGTCTGATACTATTTCAATATCATCCTTAAAATCATCATCAACATCGTCATCATCACCACCCTCTATATAATCGAATTCATTATTGTCATCCATCTTAATAGTATTTATATATATTATAAATAATATTTATTTTAAATATTTTTATTTCAATTTTTTATTTTTTTTTATGAATATTTCCACTCCGTATTACAATTTACACAAATATATGTAAGCCGAATCGTAATAGGGTCTTGTAATAAAACTGCCTCCTGTAGCTCCGGTTTTTCATGGCTAATACAACTCGCATTAGGACACTTCTTATGAACCGTTCTTGGCAAAGTATTATCATAAATCAAATGTTTATTATTATCTAATGATAAAGATTGATTATTTTTGTAATTCTTTCTTTCAATAACAGAGCCTAGAAACTCCTCTTTTGAACCGCAATTTAAACATTGATTCCATAATTTATCCTCATCCTCTATTGGAAATAGCTTATTATCACACTCTTTACAGAATTGCATCTTATTTAATATATATATTATAGTTTTACCTTTTATATTAATTTATTTTGTAAAATATTATTATTTCAATTTTTATTTAATAATTTTTATTTAATAATTTTTATAAAAATATTTTTTATAAATATATTATAAGGATGACATATATCTATTTATTATTTATTATAATATTGATAGTAATATCTTTTATATTTTTAAATAATTCTTTAAAAAATAGTATTGTAGAAAATTACACCGGTATAATGACCGATAATTTTTACGAAGAGGCTCGTCTAAAAAATTATGTCCTTAACCATGATGACAAAACAATCACTAACTGCGACGCCAATAATAATTGTATTACAAAATCTTACAAAAAACATTTTAATACAGAAGAATCTGTCAGGTTAGCCAAGAATAAAATAAAAACATCTGAAGCACTTCAAAAAAATGGTATTCCAATACCTAAATTTCTCCAAATTGACCTGCTAAAAGATGATGCAAATAAAATCATTCAAAAGATGAATCAACTCAAAATATTTTTCCCAATTATTTTAAAACCGGTGAATGGAACATTTGGCATAGATGTAGTAACAAATATTGATAATAAAGAGGAATTGTCTGAATATTTACAAAATTTCATTTTAAAGAATTATAAAGAGGTTATGCTCGAAGAGCAGATTGAAGGTGATTGCTACAGAATTTTCGTATTTTTCGGCAAAATCCTCGATATTATAAAGCGCGAAAAGCCGTATGTTCGCGGAGACGCAGAGAAGAGCATCCAAGAGCTCATCGATATCCGAAATAAAGAGCAAGTTGCAATGAATTTGTTTCCAACAAAGAATGTAAGTGAACTCTTTTTAATGAAACAGGGCTATAAATTAACAGATATTCCAGAATATGGAAAAATCGTTTATATCTCCAATGTTATTAATATGCACAATGGAGCACGAATTTCAAGAATTCCTTTAAGTAATATCCCACAAAAAAACATCGATATTTTTATTAAAACAAATAAAGCGATTGGTATTAATTGTTCAGGAATAGATTATTTATCAAATAATATAGAGGTGGAGTATGACAAGAATAATTCACGAATATTAGAGGTCAATGGAACACCAGATACCGAAATACACACATTAATAAAATTTGATGAAAGCGATTCTTTCTTCAAAAGACTCGTTAATCAAATATATCAAGAATAGATTTGATGAAAGCGATTCTTTCTTCAAAAGACTCGTTAATCGAATATATCAAGAATAATAAAAAATTTCTTTTACAATATATATTGCATAAAGTAGTATTTTCCAAAATAAAAATAATATAAAACTTTATTTATATTATATAATATAAATAAATGAATAATAAACAAAAATTATTAATAGCAAAATATGAAAATGAAATAAAAAGACCAAAAAGTTCAGATTTAGGGGTCAAAAGTGATACACGCGCAAAATTAAGGGCTATTATAGCAAAACAGATTTTAGATAATTCGCAAACAACTAGAAGAAAATACAGTCATTCTATGGTTTCATCTACCACTTCGGATAATTATACAAAAAATTTAAACGCAATTAGTGCGCTGAAAAAATTACAAAAAGAGCGATTAATCATATCCAGATTAGGATTTGCCGAAAGAGCATATGAACTCGACAAACAAATAGAAATTATGCGCGAAAAAGCAAAAATTGTTAGGAAAGAGGAGGAAGAAAAATTAATGGCTGAAATGTTAGAAACTCTACATAAAAAAAATGAACGAAAACAACAACGGTTAGAAGCAGTAATAAAACAAGAACATGATGAATTAGAAGCATCTATAAAAAAAGAGAAAGAAGAGATGATAGAAAAACATCACAATGAATTTTTAAAAATAATTGAAAATGCGGAACGTAAATCAATCGGTAAAATTAAGAGTTGTAATTGTGAAAACGATTATTTATGTCATCATAATAAAACCTCTTCATGGAATATACGAAAACCCAAACCGATTGTAATATTATATCGTAAAAATAGTAAAAGATTGAAACAAGGTGGTCGTACAGAGGATGCTATACAAATTGAAGAAAAAGCAGACGAAATAGATTATGAAAGTCAAATTGAATGGAAGAAAAATATCGCCACATCAATCGTTCAATCACCATGGAATGCAAATGAGCCAATTATTGACAGAACCATAGAAAATCATAAAAAAGAATTAGAAACAATGGAAAATACTCATACATTTAAAAGAAATGCATTTAAAGAAAGATGTAGTAGACGTAAGTTTGCTTTACATAACAATTTGATTACTGATGAACGACGATTAAAAATAAAAGCAAAAAGATTATATGAAAAAAAATTACAGGAAAAATTAAGACAAGATGAATTAAATGATAAAACAAATTTTTCAGATGATGAATATTCAGATGATGAGAAAAATAATACTTATTTACAAAATCAAATAATTAAACGCAACAAACCTTTGGTATCTGTATCCTTTTCAGAAGGTGAAAAAAAATCATTAATAAATTCTATTAAACAATTTAATGATTCTTATTTTAATAATAATACAATACATCAATCCTTTAACTATTCCCCGCGAACAAATGAAATGATTAAATTTTTAGAAAATGAACCCGAATTATTACCTAAATTAGTAAATGAAACAAAAAATAAAATCATTCAAAACAATGTATCATTTTCAATAGATACCGATATAGATATGGAAAATAAAACGATTACACCTATTATGCCAAGTATGTCCAAACCAAAATATAATAATTTTATTCGCCAAGGAACAATTATTAAAGAATTATAATATTATCCAATTAGCACCATTTTTACGCAACAATTGTTTTATTTTTTCATTTGTCGCTGAATTTAATGGTGTTCGCCCATATTTATCTGGTGCATTGATATCTGCATTTTTTGAAATTAATAATTCAAGACATGATAAATTATTTTCTGATGCGGCTACATAGACAGGTGTTCTTCCATTATTACGTGGTTTATTTACATCCCCGCCTTTATCGATTAATAATTTTAAACAATCATAATTTCCATGATACGAAGCTACATATGTGGGTGTTCTACCATCTTTGTCTAATTTATTTACATCAGAACCTGCTTTTAATAATAATTCTAAACATTTAATATGATTATAAAAAGTAGCTACATGTATTGGTTCTTCGCCACGTTTTTCAACTAAGTGTATATCAGCTCCATAATCTAATAATATTTGTAAACATTTAAATCTACCATATCGTGAAGCAATATATACAGGTGTTTCATTAAATGATGCACATATATTAGGGTTTGCACCATTTTGTAACAATAATTCTAAACAACCGCTATAACCATTGCACGCTGCAACCCATACAGGTGTTTGTAATTTTTCATTTTGGTAATTAATTCCATCATAGTCTTTCCATTTTTCTAAAAATATTCGTAATTTATCAACTGAATTATTAAATGTTAAATAATGTATATTTTTCCCAATTTTTTTTATTAGTTTGCGTTCATTATCTTTTTCCTGTTCTTCATTTGTTAAAATTTTATCTTTATTATAAGAATTTTCAGTATTTGTTGTAATATGTGAAGCAAAAGACATGTATTTATAAATATATATTTATAATATAATATTATTTTTATATATTTTTATACTTCAAATTGTAATATATCAATTAAATCAATTACATTTTTTATATCAGTCAAATTAAGTTCTTCAGTAACTTCTGTCTGAATTCCTATAACAAAGATATAATTTCCATATCTATCAGAGACCGGTTTTAATGCTATTAAATTTTTAAAAGGTGTTCCATCTACTTTATAATTTGTTATAATTACACTAACCGGTTTTGAAACTTCTAATGAATTTTTCATCAATACATATTGTAGTTCTTCTTTTCGAGGAGGTTCATCTGGCTGTAAAAAATTACAATTTTTTCCAATTATATCTTCTCTTCTATATCCTGTCATTTTCTCAAAATATTTATTTACATATAATAACGGAAATCCTAATATATTTTTTTTCGCATTTGCTATAGTCACACATAATGATAAATTCTCTACAATTGTTATCATTCGGTTAAACCATTTTAAATCATCACAGTTTAAATGACTATATAAATAGTTGCGTTCTGGTTCTTTAAAAATTTCAGTAAATTCGTTTATAGTTGAATCTTCCTGGTTAATTGGTCCAAATAATTTATTTAATCTATCCTCTTTTTCTCGAATAAGTTCCTTATTCAAATCTTTTGATAAAACTAAATTTAAATTTGTATTTAACTGTTCACAATATATATATTGTAAATATGAATTAGATTTTGGTTTATTTTTTGCCAATTCTAATAAATCCATTGATAATATTATGTATATAAATATATATATTTCATATTTTTATATAATAATTTAAAAATTAAAAATTATAATTTAAAAATTATAATCGAAATAAAATATTTGCTAAAAATTTGCGAATAGTGAATTATCACCTTTATATTTTTTTACAGTTGGCATTGAAGATATTGGTTCATATGTATTATCATCCATTTTTTGAGGAATATAACTAGGTATATATGTTAAATTTTTTATATTATCTATTGTATCTTTATAATCAGAAAACAATTCATGGTTAAATATAGATATTGTTCCATCTTTTACACCAATACGTTTATCTTTATGTCCATTTAATAATCTGACTAATAAATTTTCCATATTTTCATTTTTTATAATATCTTTTACATTATTTGGTAGAACAAAATCTGTTCTCATTGTTTTTACTATATTTGTAAATAATAATGTCATATTGTTTTCACCCGAAAAAGGTAATTTTTTCGTAAATAATTCATATAATAATACACCCAATGACCATATATCAGTAGATTTATCATAACCAATATTTAATATAATTTCGGGAGAAAGATATTCTGGTGTTCCACATATTGTATATGTTTTTTCATCAATAATCTGTTTGATAGTTTCTCCATTATTAATATATTCATTTACATAACGTATTCTTTTAGCTAAACCCATATCAATTATTTTCATATATCCTTTCTCGTTTAACATGATATTTTCCGGTTTTAAGTCTCTGTAAATAACACCTTTGGAATGTATATAATCGAGTGCTATAACTAATGTCGATAAATAAAACATTATTATGTCAAATGGGAAAAATGGTAATTCATCATTATGATATATTAATGTACACAAATCTCCATACATTAAAGGTTCAAATACCATACATATTTGATGTTCTGTTTGAAATGTACCCTCTAATTTTATAATAAAAGGATGTTTTAATAATTTAAGTATATATACCTCTTCTGTAAGATGTTTTATATTTTTTATATTCTCCTTTGCCAATACTTTTATAGCATATATTGTCTCTATATTATTTTCAGTATATATTGATTGTAATACATGACCAAAAGAACCGTGTCCTAAAACATTTATGTATCGAAAATTTGTAATATTTGTAAAATTTGGTTTGATTTCATTTATATCAATTTCTTCTGGAGGTTCATATAAATAATTTTTAGTTTTATTCTGTATATCTTGTATTTTATTTCTGATATTCATAATATATTATTAGTATTAAAATAATTTTATTATGATTTTATATAACAATAATAAATTTTATATATAAAAATATTTTTATAAAAGATTATTATAATAAAATGTCAGATAATTTAAATGATACATATACAAAAAAACAACGTCATAAATATATGAAGAGAATCACTATAAAAAATGGTTTAACAGATAAAATAATTGTATATTTTAATAATTTTAATTTATGTAATAACATAGATAAAAATATAACGGAAAAAATAAATAATGATAAAATTATAGAAACTGAAAAAAATTTTCGTGAATTATTCTCTACAATACCCCCTATAACAGATATAGAATGTAATGAAATATTAAATTTTATATGGAGTGGAAAGATTTTATCGAATGCACCAATCAATGAATATAATTGGTTTAAACGAGTAATAAATTTAGTTGAAAATATTCCTATTTGTATAACTATTTCATCCGCACGAAAAGAATATTATGGCTTTCCTCTTGTCTATGTAAATAATCAATTTGAAAAAACTACAGAATATAATAAATTAGATATTATTGGAAAAAATTGTAATTTTTTACAACCCACAGAACCCATACAAGAGGAAGCTTCACAGTATACATTACTGGTTAAATCATTAAAAGAAGGATTACCTACAAGTATAATAATTACAAATATAAAAAAAAGTGGTACATTATTTTATAATCTATTATCATTAAAACCTATATTTGATTCGAAAGGAAATTATATATATTGTATTGGAGTTCAAACAGAAATAAAAAATGAAAATATAGGAGAACCTTACGCGCAAAATATTATAGATGTATTAAATATTCTTTCTAATATTGATATTACTTCTACCTAAAAATATACTAAAGAATCAAATAAAATACATCTCTCTCTAAATATTAGGATAATCATAATCAAATACATTCTTAATATAAACATTCATATCATGATTAATCAATGATAAAAATATTTTTTCAAAATTAATTTGAAAATCGACTTTATACGGTTTTTCAAATTTATGTAGCTCCACTTTATTATTTTTCAATAATATTTGATTACCAATCTGATATTTACGCGGAATAGTGGTAATTATATCCAAATCATTCATAACATTATTAATTTTTAAACGAGGATGATTATGTAAATAATCCGCATATTTATAATTAAATATAGATGGATTTCCAAATGTGTATATTTCATAAGTATCCGTAGATTCACCCAACATCTCCAACAATTCGGTTGCCAATAAAAAACAATTTGTCGCACCCTTACTATGACCTGTAAATATTTTTTTATAATCTGGCAAATACTGAAACAAATTTTTCAAAATATAAAAAATATTTTTGTCAACATCATGGTCAGAATACATGCTAAGAATACCTTTGTGAACACGGAAATCCTTATTAAATGGTAGCACTGTATCACACAAAATAAAATTTTTCACCCACTCTTCTGCATATTGAGACCCCCTAAATACAACAATAATCTCTTTATATTCATGGTTCAATAAAATAAGAGAATGCAATCTATTTTTATTATAAAAATATCCGTAAATTTCTGTTTCCGGAAATGTTTCATTTAAAATATTGAAATATTTTTCAGTCTTCCTTGTAAAAAAAATCTTTTTATCTAGAAATTTGACATGCTGTATTAAATTTAAATATATATTGTTCTTCTTTATAAAATCGATTGAAATATTAGGAGGGTCAATACATTTCATTGTATTCTCCTCCAGTTTGCAACATCCAAAATTTATATTTGAATTTATAACAAAATCGGCCCGCTCATTTTTCACATTTACAAAATCATATTCATAAATTAGTTTTGATAATAAAGATAATTTTTTCAAATTATGTTTAAATCCAAAAATAAAGTTAGTATAAAATAATAGTGTAGAATAAAAAATATAATAAAACTTCATAATTATATTATTCTAAGGTAAAAAGTCCAATATCGAAAAAAATAAAAATTTACTTTAACAATGAATTCAATAATATGTCAAAAATATTTATTTTGTAAAATGGGAAAAAAGTCTAAAATCACTTTTTGGAATGAATTTTTCTTTATTATTATATCCATTCATTTATTTCATTATTTTAATTTTTTATTATCAACTACCATATCATTTATTTTATTCATAGAATTGATTCATTACGAATTATTTGTAAAACATCAAAAATGTTCATTGATTAGAAAATTATTGTACACGCTTGTAAATTTATTTCACATAAGTTTTGTATTTTTTATTTATTATCTAATATTTAATTTTCGATGTGATATAGTAAAATTATTATTATTAGATATATTGTATTTTATTGATATATTACTCTTCCTCAATTATAAAATGTGTTTCTTAACAAAAATTGAAAATTATGTATTAAATATAGACCCACACTGTAGAACAATGACACTTGATAATATTATAATTTTTTTTATAAAAGATGATTATAATTATTATCCAGAGATAGGTGATAATGAAAAACACTGGATAAATGGAAATAAAAAAATTTTAACATTGATAATAATTATTAATGTAAGATGTGTATATTATTACACCCACTCTCCATTTAAATTCTGAAATACATTCTCAGCATTTCCTCTATAAAACATTGTCCATATAGAGCAATTTCCAGATGAGCACACAATATAATTACATTTTGCCATAATAATTGTAATTGCAAGATAATATTTTGAAAATATAGAATTTGTATCTTTCATACATAAATCTACTGTATTATTACATTTATTCATATGTCTGATTTCATCTTTAAAATAGAATGAATGAGATGGAAAGATGGATATCATCTTTTCAATAAATTCTGTCTCATCACTCTGAATTAAAAACTTTATATTTGGATGATTATTTTTAATATATTCCGCTTTATGTATAAATTCATCATAACCGCATAATTTAGTTTCTTTATTTTTGTCATTTCCTCTATAAAATAAAACACATAAATGATTATATTCAATATTATATTTTTTCTCTATATACACAATAATATTTTTTATTTCATTTGATGGTGTAAAATATTTAATAATAAAGGGTGTGATTATTGAATAATCAATCATTTTATAATTTGCAAATTGATAAGAGTGATGATAATCTATTTTCCCAATCTTTTCATAATTAAATACATAATTATTTGCCATATTTACATTAAAATAATAATGTGTAATATCACCGATTATACCATCCGGTTTGTATAGATGAAATTGCTCAGTTGAATCAATAACATCCGGAAACCGGTGATATTCATTAAAATACTCTATAATATAATGTAGTTTTACTGAGCAACAACTAAAAAATCCATATGTGAAATTTTGATTGTCATGGCATATTTTAAGAGTATGCTTAGGATTATAAATATTTACCAACAAATCTTCATAAGATTTCATGAATTCTTTTTTATCCATTAATTTCATAAATAATGTGTGGATATTTCTTTTATACTCATTTAGTATTTCCAGGTTCGTCGATAATTGAATAACTTTTTGAATGTACTCCTCCTCATTATAGGCAACCAATTCTGGAAACCCAGAATTTATTAAGAGTGAAGATGTTACATTATGAGCGTGATAATCTTTATGATATAATGATATTACTGGAACAGAATTATATAATGCATTACATGATGTTGTTGTCCCCGAATAGGGGAAAGTATCGAGTAAAATATCTATTTTATAAAATAATTGAACATAATCATCATTGCTTAATTTATTAACTATAATTAATCGCGACGCGTCCTCATTTAATTCAAGTTTTTCCAAATAATATTCTGTTCTCTCTTCCATCGTATCATTTCCATTTATTTTTATTAATATCTTCGTTCTTTTATTCTCTTTCAAAATTTTTCTCCACACATTTAAACACTCTGGGCTATTTTTATTTTCTCTATTTAAAGACCCTAATATAATAAAATCATCAGACATACATTCTCGATAATTAACAGGCTCTTTCTGAATAACAGAATCAAATAGGAGAAAACATTTCGGTAAATATATTCTCTCTTCGGAGTACTTCTGCAAAGAGTCACAATTATCAGCAATTCTATCTGTTATTCTATATTTAATAGATGGTATATGCGTACTATTCGGAAATCCGATATAAGTCATCTGTATAGGAACCGGATTGAATGAAAAAACTTCTAAACTATTATATGCAGTATGTCCATTTAAATCAATTAAGATATCGATTTCATTATTATAAATAATATCGGCAACATCTTTGGCTTCCTTTAAAAAAATATTTATATAATGACATGCAGGAACTTTTTCTAAAAATGAATTAAAATTATCACTTGTTTTGGAATTTGAAAATAAATATATATCCATCTTTTCATAAGAATGATTTTCAATAATAGGTAATATAAAATTCGACACAGCATGGCCACAAAAATCACTAGAAATATAACCTATTTTAAGACGATTATTACTTCTATTTGTAAAATCATAACTATTAAATTCGCCATAAATTTCATTTATATGACCAGATGATAATAATGATTCATAAAAAATATTGAAGTCTGATTTTTGATAATAAATATAATCTATTCCTAAAAAAATATCAGTAATAATTGCTTTTTTAAAACTAAACGATAAATTATTTGTGTATGCACATTCATACGATTTTTTTAAATATGATAAACAGTTATAAAAATCGTTGAATTTATTATATATAGCAGCTAAACTTAGATATATTATACAAATTTTATTATGATCATTGTTATTTTTTTTTAAAATATTTAAAAAATTTTTTTTTGCTAATAATAAATTACCATTTTGTAATTGTAAATTTGCACATAAAATTTGAGCCCGGTTATCATCACTTAATTCTAAAAAATGTTCTTTATTTAAAAATAGTATATAATTAAAAAATCGATGGTCAAATAATATTCTTGAAAAATCTAAAAAATTCTCTATATACATTGGATTTTTTTCATAACATAATTTAAACCATAATAGTGCCTTAGATTTATCAATATCTTTATAAATATATCCCATATAGTAATACAATTCATACTTATCTGGAAAAACAAATATCATTTTATTTAATACACCTTCCCGAATATTAATATTTTCAACATATTTTAATAATAATTCAATACCATTATTATAAAAATTATCATAATCAATATTATTTACAGGATTTGATAAAATATCATAAAAAATATTATTAAAAATAGTCAGATTATCCATTATAATTATAAATTTTATTAGATATTATATTTCCATATTTTCCGCTAGGTCAATTAAAGCAATATCCTCTAGTACAATCAATAATTTATCAAATTCGATTAAATTTCTCATTTGATAACATGGTGCTTCTAAATATTTTTTTGGATATTTTTCACTTAATTCAATCTGTTTATGAATCATAATATTTCGATACCAATTAATATTTTCCATAAAATATTTTTTCATTATATCTCTAAAAAAAATAAATTCCCTTGGTGTTTTTTCAATCATTTCTAGAACAGATATTTTCATATTTGCGAAAAATATAATATCATTATACGATTCCAAAACAGGTTTTGCCGCCTCCTCAAAGCCGGGCTCATTTCTTAATGGATAATCATTTAATACTAACGCTTGAACGGCAACCAACACATTCATAATAGTATTTGTTGGTACCCATCCTGGACCACGCCATGTTCCAAGCATTGATAAACAGACCTTTCCGCATGTATATAAATTCGGATTAAATCGAACACTAAAATGTTTTTTATCTTTTTCATCATATAATTTTCCTTGTGTACAATATGTGGCAATAGGTGGTTGCATTGGGTATGTGTCAGGGTATTTAAATTTGAATAAATAAAAACCATTCTCATACGGGGTATCTTTTTGACCAATCATTAACGCATATAGAGTTGTAATATCCTCTTCATTGAAATGAAAATAAATTCCACTCGATTTTAAAATTTCACTCGAATCATTTAATTCTTTGTATTCATTTAAAATACGTTTCTGCATACGGACATTGATGTTCATTTTATGATATTATCTGTGTTAATTATATTTATAAAAATGATTTTATATAAAAAAATAAATATCAATTTTTTATTATTTCTATTCATATTTTATTTTCATAAAATTTAATACTTAAAGATATATAATATATTGTAATATATTAACAGTAAAAATGAGTTTGAAAAGAAAGTATGGAGATTATTTATTTATTTCAAAAAGGGCTTTAAAAGAGGGAAAAGAGAAAAAACATAAAAAGGTCGAATCATCGGACGATGAATCTGAACGTGGTGAAAACCCATTATTAAAGCTATCTGCACGTGATGAAAAGATTGAGAGATATGATAACCACATTTACTTTTACAGTGAAGTGAGTAGAGATAGTATATTTGAATTGAATATACTCATCAAAGAGGTTGAGGAGGAGAACATTTTAACTGCTCATAAATTGAATATTGAGGAGGTTCCTATCTATTTACATATTAATTCGTATGGCGGCTCTGTATTTAATGGATTTGCAGCAATTGATGTTATTCAATCGTGCAAAGTTCCTATTTATACAATTATTGAGGGATGTGCTGCATCTGCAGCTACATTAATGAGTATTGTTGCTAAAAAGAGATACATCCGACCAAATGCATATATGTTAATTCATCAGTTGAGTAGTGGATGTTGGGGTAAAATGAATGAAATCGAGGATGAGTATGAAAATTTGAAGGAATTAATGAATAATATAAAGCGTATTTATGTAGAAAATGCCAAAATTCCGAAAAAAGAGTTGGCAGAGGTGTTAAAACATGATTTATGGTGGAATCCTGATAAATGTTTGTCATTGGGATTAGTGGACGAATTATGGACAGGAAAGTAGATTTATAATATATGTAAATCTACAAATATATGTAAATAATAAATAATAAATATTAATAAAAAATAATAAATCTTTTTAATTTAAAAAATAATTATAATGTAAATATCATAATATGAGTAAAAATTATTATGATATTTTAGAAATACCCAAAAATTCTGATGACAACGAGATAAAAAAAGCGTATAGAAAGCTAGCTTTAAAGTGGCACCCTGATAAGAATCCGGATAATAGAGAAGAGTCTGAATTAAAATTTAAAGAGATATCAGAGGCATATTCCGTTTTGTCAGATTCTGAAAAAAAATCGAATTATGACAGATTTGGAGACCCGAATGGGGGCGGTGGATTTGAAAATGTGTTTCGGGGAAATGGATTTCATCATTCAAGGCAGCAACAGCAACAGCCGCCTTTCCATTCTCCAGATGATATTTTTAAAATGTTTTTCGGAGGAGGCTCCCCATTTGGCCCACAATTTGATGATTTTAATGGAAGGAATCAGTTTCAACAAGATTCAATGCAAAGAATGAGAAAATGTGAGCCAAAAATGGTTATTATACCGATATCATTACTTGATATTTATAATGGAAGTCATAAAAAGGTGACCATCCCTGTAAAAAAAATCTGTACAACCTGCTCTGGCAAGGGTGGAATTAATATCAAAACGTGCGATGGATGCAAAGGTTCGGGCATAACTGTCATAACAAGAATGTTGGGCCCTGGTATGATGCAAAAAATTCAAAATACATGTAAAATGTGTGATGGTAATAAGACAACGTCTAGCACACCTTGTAAAAAGTGTGATACTCGAGGAATTATAACTGAAGAAAAAACATTTGTTCTAACTATTGTGAAAGGATCTCAAAATGATGATAAGATTGTTTATGAGAATGAAGGGAATGAGATGGTGAATGAGTTAAAAGGTGATATTATATTTGTTATAAAGGAGGATAATAAAACAAATTTTGTGAAAAAGGGGAATAATTTAATTTATGAATATGAAATTTTACTCGGAAATTCTATTTGTGGCGTTTTAGTGGAATTTAATCACCTAAATGGTGAAAAAATTATTTACAAAGAGGACAATATTATACCACATAATTCATTTAGAGTGTTAAAAAATAAGGGGATGCCAATTAAGGGTAAAGAGGGTGAATTCGGCGATTTATATGTGGTTTACATTATTAAAAATTATGATGTTAAATTAACGAAAGCACAAAAAGAGATTTTTGCAGAAGTTTTACCATGTAAAAAGATAGATAATAAAGCGGTTGATAATGTTCAGGTTAATGAAAAGAATTTTCAACATAATTTTTCATTATCCGGAATATAAAGATTATTTTTATAATATATATATACATAATATAAAATGAGTTCATTTAATTTAGAAGAGGTTCTTGACAAAAATTTTTTAGAAAAGATGAAAGATATTAATCCCGATGAATTATTAGCAGATTTAACAAAACAGCTTGATGGAATGGTTGTTTCACAGCAGCAGCAACAACAAGAGGTTAATAAACCGGAACCATTGACTGTAGAAACAGCCGTCCCGTTATCAGTGATAATAGAAGATGATAAGCACCCCTCCTCTGATGAAGATAATAGTCCACTATCTAGGGACGAAATATTGAAAAGAATTAAAGCTAGGCAACAGAGTATGGCAAAAAAGAAGAGACCAGTTGTCATTCAAAGTAGAGAAAATCCAATGCAACAACAAATTAAAAAAATGTCCGAAATGTTGAAAGGTTCTGATGCGGGTGAGGTAAATAAAATGATAGATGGTATGATTGGAAAGATGGCAAAAAATTCCAAAGAGAAAAAATTGATGAAAAAGAAAATTGAAAAAATGATGGAAAATACAAAATAAATTTATTTCTTATTCGATACAATATACAAATATTTATAACTTATCATTGCCAAAACAGCTCCTAAAAGTTGAGCGACAATATATACAAATAATTCATTCGTTTTTAATTCATTATTTAGGAAAAACATGAACGATACAGCAGGGTTGAAATGACCACCTGAAATTTTACCCATAAATAAAATAGCAACACTGAGCGCTAATCCGATTCTTATCCATGCCTGTGATTTATCTGCAATGGTTAATGATACTCCGTCAACGGTTACTATTATTACACCTAAGAAAATAAACGTGCCTATAAATTCAGCTAAAAATTTATCTAACATTATTATATTATATACTTATATTTTATTTTCTAAAAAATTCTTTCTACAAATCGGACACTCGCCCTTCTGTTTTAACCATTTATCTATACACTTTTTATGAAAAGTATGGCAACATTCTGGCAGTACTCTTTTAAATTGATTTGCAATATATTTATCACAACATATATTACAAGTCTCTTCATCTACTATTAAAGGGTCATTCTCTTTTATTTTATTAGATTTCCCCAATAATCTATTTATTTCACAGCAGTTTTGGAAATATTCAGTATTCTTATTATCCTCCACAAATTCATAAATAATGTGAAATTCGACATTATTTGCAGTAGAGTTATCATGAATAACCTCACTGTTTTTTAGCTGGTTTATAAGTGAATTTATCGCTTCATATAATGATTCCTCATAATTCATTAGTCTATAATTATACATTATAAATAAATCTTTATATATCTAACTTTTTTCCATCAAAAATTATCCGGTTGCATAAATTGCGGTCCAATTCTTAGCAGTTTTATAAAATTCTTCAGGTGAATTTTTTAATTGAACTGCAATATCGTGCATAAGAGGGTCGTTCGGATTAGGTTCTGATAGCAGCGAACATATCGATAAAAGTGTTTTTGAAATAGATAGAGCAGGACTCCATTGACTCTTCAATATATCAAGGCATATATTACCGGCACTATTAATATTCGGATGATAAACCTTTGTTTTAAAAATTATATTTGGTGGCTTATAAGGGTACGTCGATGGAATACTTATTTGTAATTTAAAAACTCCGCCCTCATAGGGTGTTTCGGTTGGACCGATTATTACCGCTTCCCATTCAAATAAATTATCATCTATAAGACCGGCAGAAATATTCTGAATCGGTTCATTTTGCAGTTGTTTATACTCTTTTGTTAATCTTGCTAATTGAGACATATAAATTATATATAGTATATAAATTTCATTTTAAATAGAATTTCCAAAATTTCATTTTAAAATAAAAATTGAATTTTAGTGTAAAATAAAATTTTTATTTTAGTTTAAAATAAAAATTATATATTAATAATAATGAATATTCATAAAAAAATAGCGAATTATTTTTTTGATATTTTAGATACATATTATTACAAAAATTTGCAAAAAATTTATAATACAAGTATTACAGAGGTAATAAACAATATTTATAAAATAAATGTTATAAAACCGGAGGTATATATTTATACCCAATATTATTTCATATTTTTACTCAATAAAAGCATTACTGCAAAATCATATTTTTTAACACCCATTTTCCTTCATGGATTTTATATAATGGATAAATTAAGTACACAGATTATAACAACATATCAGTATAATAATAACCGAAATATCAATTATTTAAAAAAAACATCATATATCCTATTTTATTATTCACTCTATTTTAAAATACTCTTCTCATCTATTTATAATTATCAAAAAATTGTATTATTGACAGTACTATCAATGTATTATATTCTAATGAATGTAAATTATGTTTATAAAAAGAGAATTGAATATATAAAAAATAAAAATTATGATAACAATAATGATGAGTCTCGATATTTATCTAAATTATTGATTATAACATCAAATATCGACACTATGAATAAGATTATTCAATACACAAATATTTTTAATTATTCATTATTTTTAGGGATTATGAATCTCTTCCTTTTTTTTATTTACTAATTTAAAGTGTATTAAACATAATCCATTATAGGCTTTACCCCCTTTATTTTTACATGTTCCATCTCTTGTCTTCAATTGATAACCGCAACATTCTGAAGCATTTTCAGACACTGGTTTAACCTTCTTTTTCTTTGGCATTAAATGAATACCTTTAATATATTCACACCCCTCTTTTAAAGGTATCATACCGGCGGATTCTCGACATATTGGACATTCTCTCGTTTTATATTGAACCATATGATTTTTATTATTTTTAATAGTAATAAACCAATCTGTTATACAATCTAAGCAAAAAGTGTGCTTTTCAGGATTACATTTTAATCCAATAATATTATCTTTATTTAAATTTTCCATGCATATATTGCACTGTTTTATTTCATTTGTTATCATTTTTAATGATATATAATAAGATATTATTAAATCTATTTTATAATATTTTATTCTAAATAAATATTTAAATCATTTTTTTTATTATTTTTTTTATTTAAAGATATACTCATAAGTAATATTATTACAAAACAATATGGAAACCAATAAGATTACATTAAATATTAAAAAAATTATTGATGTAGCAAAATTGCCTATCTTCGGTTCAGAATCGGCCGCTGGAATGGATGTTTTTGCCACAGATGATGTAATAATTCAGCCAAATGGCCGTTCCCTTGTCGGAACAGGAATAACTGTATCTTGGATAGGTCCCGATGCGGAGAATTATTATTTACGGGTTGCTCCTCGTTCGGGTTTAGCAGTGAAATCAAATATCGATGTAGGGGCAGGTGTGATTGATTATGATTACAGAGGTGAGTTGAAAGTATTATTAATCAATAATCATCATGTCAATAAATTTCATGTTTCACGTGGGGATAAAATTGCCCAACTAATTCTGGAAAAAATAAATAGACCAAATATAGTGGAGGTGAGCGAACATTCTGAAACAAAAAGAGGGGAAAATGGGTTCGGTTCAACCGGTGTTTAGAATAAAAACTCTTATATAAAAAAGAAATTATAAAAATAAGATTATAGAATAATGTTATTTTTTTGCTTGTTTTACCTGTTTCTGTCTATTTGCTCTTTTCCAATTCAATCTATGAAGTTATGCATCAATTGCAAGTATTTTTTATTGAATCCATCTTTGAAAGGATACGCAAATCCCGAAAATGGAAAATGCACACTCTTTCCAGAAAAAATGGAAGATAATATGAATTATTTGATTACCGGCGAGGTTCCGCCTATAGCGGATTATAAAAAATGCATTATTGTAAGATATACGTCTGATAGGTGCGGTAAAGAGGGGAGATACTATGAAGAGTTTTAATTTTTTGTAAATATATATAGTAATATATTTGATATAATTATACACACTGCTCCAATAATTTTGGAAAACGTTATCTTCTCTTTATTGAATATTATACCATAAATAAATGCCATAAAAATACCAAAATAGGATAGCATAGAGTAAAAGAGAGGGTCCAATCTATATGTCGCATAAAATCTTAAATAGTATCCCACTGCTCCTATGAATATATTTAGCAGTGTCATTTTTGATAAATCATTGGTGAATAATTCTTTTTTATCATTATTTTTATATTTAAAAACTATAAAAACAGATAATAAAAAGGCACCCAAGTAAGAACCAAAAAACATTTGATTCCAATTATTATCTGTTTTTATTCTTCTTACATAGAAGTACATTAACGCTTCTGTAAAGGCTGCTAACAATATATATAAAATTCCTATAGTTATTTTTTTAGATGAATCTCTAGATGAATCTTCCGATAAATCTCTAGATGAATCTTTCGATGAATCCTCTTCAGATTCTGATTTTTTTTGGCTACTATAATTCAATAAAAGAACTCCTATAAAAGCCAATGAAATAAATGAAACATTTTTATAATTCCAGCTAATTCCCGCCATTAAAAGAATCATAATTGGATATGTATAGAATATGGAATAACTGATTCCACTCTCTAAGGCTAAAAATCCCTTATATGAGAAGTAAATGTGTGAAATATTTATAATCGACAAAATAATTGAATTTATATTTAAAAAATTTTTTGACACAAAACCCCAATCAATAAAAATTAATGATATAAGAAGATATACCAATAATCTATTCCAAACTTGATACAAAATATCTAATTTAATATATTTCACAATTACCGGATATAAACTTGTTAATGATTCGGCAACTAATTTACTTAAAACTGGTCCAAACATCTCTATTATAATTCATTAAAAAAAATGAAATATAAAAAGTATAAATATATAAATATATAATTATATATTTATAAATAAAATCTAAAATGGATGAAGAGAACGATATTCGAGCTCCCGATAAAACTTTTACTGATAAATTAATTCCAGATATTCCATTTATTCCCAATTTTTTAAATGAAGTTGTTGAAAAGAGGGAGATTAAAAAGGGCCGGAAAAAGGGGAAAAAGAGCAAAGATGAAAAAAAAGAAGAAAATTCGGAAGATGATATTTCATTGGCCATTGCAATGTCAAAAAACGATTATTTAGAATATGCAGAAAAAGAAGCGATAGAAAATTCTCTTCAAGAATATTATGAAAAAATGATTATGGAAGAGGAGATAAGAACAGAGGCTGAAAAAAAGAATCGCCAAAAATTCCTTGAAACTTTTATGAAACGTGTAGAAAAGCTGGCCTTTACAAAAGAGGACATTTATTTAAAAAAATTGATGATGCCTATTCTGGAAAATTATATATCTTGTAAAATTGATTCCGAAGTGGTCCCCCCAGAGGACTATATAATGATTCGTAAATACTTGGATGAATTATATAAAATCCCGTTGGAAAAAGGCAGAAAAACGGCAATTTCAAAAGAGGAGTATGAATTAATTGGCAAAATTATATCCCAGTAATCTTCTTAAATTGACTTTTTGTTATTTGAAAAATATTCTTTTTTGTTGCAACTGGAATTATTATAAATATAATAATTAAAAAGAAATATATACCGAGAATTCTATTTATAATTTTTGCTATCTTCTTGGAGGCAGGTGTTTCATCCTCTTCATTCTTTTTGCTAAAGAATGAATATAATATTAGTAAATATGGGAATAGCAAATAAATTGGTAAGCCATAAATGAGGTCATTATCATAATCTGTAAAATATGCTACCAATACCCAAATATAATGTATAAATCCAATTGAAATAAGCGTGTATAATTTTATTTTCGTAGAATGACTAATACTATTATAAATCTTTATATTATACTCTTTCAAATCATTTAACAGTATGTAAAGTATAAACAAACTAACAAAATAACTTAACAAATAAAGTATAAAAAACATTATCTTCTATTATAAATTTAGATTTATTTTTCATAAAATATTTATAAAAATCTAATATACTTTATATGAGAGTGCCAAATCCAGTTATTGAAATTAATAAATATAATTTGGCATGGCGTAGAAATTTACCTGCTGTAAAGAGTGGTAAAAATTTTTTTAATGAAAAAAATAAAATTATAAATCCATTTTATCATGAAATTTTTGAACAATATTTTATGAATAAATGGTTAAAACCAGATGATATTGTTTTGGAATTGGGTGGAAGATACGGTATTGTATCATGTACCATAAATTCGATTTTAAAGAATAAAAAAAATCAGGTTGTTGTTGAGCCCGATAAAACTGTTCTAAATGCATTAAAAAAAAATAAAAAAATGTTTGGTGCGAAATTTAGTATATGTGATAAAGCTTTAAGTGATAAACCATTGAAGATGACAACGAAAGGTCTAAGTAGTTTTACGGAAGAGAGCAAAACGGAAATAAATAATAAAAATTTAGTAAATAAAAATTTAGTAAATATAAAATTTAAAGATTTTATGGAAAAATATAATTTAAAGTTTAATGTATTAGTAGCGGATTGCGAAGGATGTTTATATTCATTTCTTAATGATGCGCCTCTTGCACTATTAAAAAATATTGAAATGATTATATTTGAAAAAGATGGTATTGAATATACAAATTATGAAGAGATATATAAAAAATTAAAAAGAAGGAAATTTATTAAAGTTGATACGTTGCTTGATGATTTTCAACAGGTTTGGATTAGAGAATTGAAAACAAAAATTTAGATTTATTTTTCATAAAATATTCAAAATTTTCTCTTCTGTTATATTTAATTTCCGAAATATTGCTATTAACATTTTCACATCAGCATTGGCCCGATGTGCAACAGGTACAAAATTAAATAAATAACCGAATATCTCCACCAAACTCTTATCCGCAAATTCCTTATTTTTCAAAAATAATCTGATAATCATTCTACTATCCAAAAATCGGCATTTTTCATATGATAATAATTTCTTCCCTATCAATACCTTATGGTCAAAACTATTTCCATTATGTGCAATAAATATTGGTTTGTCACAGCTCTCCAACGCTTCGCTCACTTGGCCAAAGAATGTTCCATAATCATCTCCATAATCATCCAACATATCTTTCGTAATTCCGGTTAACTTCGTAATCTCAAAAGGAACAAATGGTATAAAGACCGGCTTTATTAAACCACTCGAAATAACAATATTTGTTCCGAATTCCTCAAAATGTCGGTCAATAATGTCAATCTGTTTGTTCACATACAATAGACCAGTCGTCTCCAAATCGTAGAAGAATATCATATTCTGCAATTTTTTATTTATCGATTTCCCCAGGAGTTTCAATAAATCATATATTTTAGGTCGTAATTTATCAAAGTTTAAATTTATCATATATCTCTTACCCAATTTAAAATTCCAAATCTCTAACTGATATCGCTTCTCAAAATTCGAACTAATAATATTATTATAAATAATAACCTGTAATATATGTTTGGCATTCAATGAATTCGTAAATTTTATATCAATCAATTTATCATTATTTATCATGTCAACCTCTCCAACCAGCGGGAGCTTCGAGTGTCGAATAATTGGATGAAACGAATATTCCTCGTCAAGATTAACTGCATACTGCGCGGTTTCGCGAATATACGGCTCTAAATCGGATAACTCCTCCGTAAAATCAACATCCCATAAATAGGCTGTCTCATTTTCACGCTGATAATAAAATATTGTTATTTTAAAAATATTAGACGTTATATTTATCCCTTCTCTCAAATTTTTTATGATGCTCTCCAATTCCTGCTTTGAATAATTGCTCACATCATTTTCACAATCCAAAAAAAACTCGGTCTCATAATTATTCCCCATTACATCACATAAGTATGAATATAGAGCCTCCTCGTGCTCATTAAATAAATTTTTTATATCATGAAAATTAAGTAATTGTATTAAATTATTTAATATAAATGGACATCTTATTTTTAAACATTTAAAACCTTTCATAAAAGATTTCGGAACAATAATTGTGCTACTTAATATTTTACTCAGCTTTTCAATGAAATCGGCCACCTTATTAAATTTTAGATGATAATAATAATTAAATATATTCTCTATAAATTGTCCATATAATGCCGCATACTCTTTCTGATTTTTAACCCGACTCTTGGCAATTCCATCCCGGGAAAATATATCTACCTCCTCAATTTTAAATTCAAACATATTCTCCAATTGAAAGAGCATCGTTTCATCAATATTCTTCTTATTATACAATATATCCGAAACAGTGTAATATACGGGTTCAATCTCCTCTGTAAAAACTAAATCTTTGCGAAATAGTAGCTTTGATTCATGAGAACATTCATATAAAACCTCCGGGCACTCCTTCGCCTCATACCATGGTAGCTTACCCCTATCAACATATATATTTAAATCATACGCGGCTCTACTTAGCCCAACATACCAAAGATATTTAAATTCTTTATACTTCTCTTTTGTCGGTGGTGCCCCAAACGTATTTGTGTGAAAATTAAGCAAGAATACTTGGTCAAATTCGAGGCCCTTCGATCCATGAATAGTGAATAAATTTATGTGCCCCTCCGTTATTTTTAATGATTCCGTTGAAAATTCATTATCCTTTGTTGTATCATCATAATGTTTAATATAGGGGATGCCCCTACTATGCAATATATTCGTAAATAATGAAAGGCCAATGTTCGTATAAGAATCATAATTCGGTTTCGATTTCTTAACCGGTCCAATTATCGCTATATTCTCTCGTGGAAACTGACTTGTCAAAATTTTCGCAATAATATCTTCAATAATTTGCTCAACCGTTCCTGAAAACATAATTGGCTTTTTGTTCTTCGACGATGCGTTATCCTTCGTTGATATCATCTTAGGTGTTAAATCTCGCCAGGGGCGGAATTCATTTACAAAGTTAACGATATGAGGAGTGGACCGATAATTTTGGATTAAATAAAAATTCTTACCAGGGTGATTTAATAAATATTGGTCGCTCCCCTTTTGAAATTGATAAATATTCTGATTTGGGTCCCCTATCATGACAACTTTGCATTTTGTTAGCTCCTTTATCTTCATTATTAATTTATACTGAATTTCCGAAATATCCTGGGCCTCATCCACAAAAATAACTTTTAAATTGGAAAACTCCGGGAGCCCCAAAACTTCTGATTGATTCTGTTCAATTAAATCTATGGCAGAGATAATAATTGTATCCTGGGAAGATGATTTCTTCTCTAAAATATGAAAGACTATTTTTCCAGCTATTGAATGGAGTGTACGAATATTTTTTAATGTAAATAATTTCTTGTTCTTCTTCTTCCCCTTTTGAATAAAATCATCACATGCCCGGCGACTAAATGTAAGGATAAGAAATTGATTATTCTCTTTTAACTCCGTGCGCGCATTATGATATATAACTTTACCAATAATTGACGCTGTTTTACCACCACCAGGTATTCCCAATAACTTACAATCCTGGATTTTAGATTGTATAAATTCTAACTGCTCTTTATTATAAGAAATTAAAGATTCCATATATAAAAATATTTAATTCCTTTTTAAGTAAAAAAAAATTATATCACAATATTATATAATGAGTACTAATATACCCCCGCAATTAGGTTCGCCAAACTTTTTAAGTATGACAAATAGTATGTTAATGGATGATTACACATATCCACGAAAATCTGCATCATACAATAGTGTTCCCATACAAGAGGAGGAACATTCTGTTCAACAAGAGGGTTCAGGAAAAATGAAGAAGAAGAGTGTGAAAAAGCCAAAAAAAGATACGAAGAAAAAACCTAAATCAAAAAAAGATGCGCAAAAAAAAGTGAAAGAGATTGATACTTATAAAAAAGATAAATTGGTAAAAATTGCCAAAAAGCATGAGGTTAGTTTAAAAGCTAGAGATGGTAAATTGAAGACTAAGGAACAGCTTTTTAACTCATTGAAAAGAAAAAAAATTATTTAGACTGGTCGTCTAATGTAAATTCATCTCCTAAACAACCGTTTGGGCCATAATGTCCTAATTGATTCTCTTGAAAAATAGGAAAACATCCTGGGCAAACGGGTTTTATTTTAGAAGTATCGTGTTCAATAATAGAATTTCTTCGAGTTCTTTTTAAAGGACGTTCTTCGTCATTATTATTGTTTTTTTTATCATTATTTTTTTCTTCGTTTTTTTCATCGATTTTATCTTTATTTTTATCCTTGTTTTTTTCATAGATTTTATCTTTGTTTTCTTCTTCCTTCATTTTTTTTGAAAATTGAATATAAAATAGTTTTAATAAAATGTTTTTATTAAAAATAATGAATCATTTTTATTTTTAGCTTTACATAAAAAGATAATTACATATATAAATATATATATTTATATTTATATTTATAAATGACCAAAGTATTCTATTCTGTTCATAAAGGACATGTTCCGGGAATATATTCCACTTGGAAAGAGTGTGAGAAGCAGATTCATAAATTTGAAGGGGCGATATTTAAGAAATTTGAGAATGAAGAGGATGCAAAAAAATTTATGGAAGCCGGATTTGGCGATAAGAAGCCTAATTTTTTAGCGAAAAAGGAGAATTCTGATAAAAAGAATAAGAAAAAAATAGAGGACGAGTGCGATGGCGTTGACGAAGATTCGAAAATATATATTTATACAGACGGAAGCTTCATAAAGAACAAGAGTGGAGACAAAGCGGGCTATGGCATATATATTCCATCCAAAAATCTGAGTATTTCTGCGCCATTATTAAACCAGAAGTTAACAAATAATAGGGCAGAAATGACTGCAATTATAGAATCTTTTAAATATTTGGACGAAGAGGATTTTGAGAAAAAGATATGTATCTTTACCGATTCGCAATATTCAATTTACATTTTCGGGGATACTGGCGAACGGTATGAGAAGAATAATTTTATAAATGAGGGGAAGCAGGTTCCTAACATTGATTTAATAAAAAAGGCACTTGAGCTGAAACGCAAACATAAATTTGTTCTCCTTAAAGTTCGGGCACATACTGGGGAGAAGGATATTCACTCGAAGAATAATGAAATTGTTGACAAGTTGGCCGTAAGCGGAGCATTATCTGGTGAATCATCACCATCCGCGTCAGAACATCTTGACACATTTGTCAGCGCTCCGGAAAAGTGCGAAGGTGTAAAAAAATATAAATCGACGAAGTTGACAAGTTGGTTCACTTAAAGTGCTTCCAAAAATGGATTAATTACTGAGCACCCGCCTTTCTTTTGTTTTACAAGACGATAGCAGTTATTACTGCTTTGGAAAACATTTAATTCATATGTTTGATCAGCATATTTTTTTAAAACATATGTGATATTATTTTGATTATCTCTGCGGATTTGAGTACTAATAGCTTTTGGCATTTTTATATATATTATATAAGTTATATAAAAAATTGGAATTATGAAAAAATAAATAAATATAAAAATAAAATATAAAATAATATAATAATAATGAGTTTAGTGGCCTTTCCATCAACTATTAATTATGGTGAAACATCTAAAATTACATGTTTCGGATTAACGGATGTATCATGGACACCTATAAATATAATAAATGTAGAATATACGGAGGATGGTAATTCCGTTATTGTTGTTGAACCAAACATAACTACACAAATTTATGTATTCGGTTATGATTCTTATAATCAACCGATTAAATTAGATATAATTGTTTATGTGAATATTATTGTATCTCCACAAACTGCATCTGTTGACCTCGGTGCAATTGTCGAATTAAACGCATATGGAGCTATAAAATATGAATGGAGTCCGCAAAATTATTTAAATAAATATAATGGTAATTCGGTAATTTGCACTCCATTGAGTGATATTACATATACTGTTGTTGGGTCGGATGATTATGGTCATAGTAGTAGTGCAACGATAACAGTATCGATGACTACAGAGGATTTAATAACAATAACTCCGTCAAATTCGACAATTTATGAGGGGGATTCAATTACAATTAATATTACAAATGTGAATAATTACCATGATTTAACTTATGAATGGATATCGAATAATTATAAAAATCTTTATGATTTAAATGGTAATCAGATTGGTGCAAAATACGGGAGTTCTATCAAGATAAATCCATGGCAAAATGTGGAATATACGGTAAATGTGTATAATCAAGGGAGTATTATAGGGACATATATTGTTAACGTAAATGTTATTCCTAAACCAATGGAGATACTTGATGTTGATTTAATACCGTATAAATTATTGGAACCGGTATTAAATCGAAATAAAAGAGAATTAATGAAATTATTGATTCGGGACAAAATATTATCTGAGAAGATTATCTCCTTTTACTATACACAGCTGCAAGTTGCATATACGTATGAATTTACGAATAAAAATGGAACAAATTTTCGGATGAAATGGATGACATATCATCAAGTCAAAAATCAATCTGAAGAGACTGTTATATCCTTCTCTCAGCAATGGAATTTTTTCAAATTTATTAATAATAATCAAACACGTGCCGGTTATACCCGGTCGAATTTTGCATTTTTAATGAATACTGTGAATCAAATCTATTTAGAACCGGTTTAGAGCCATTTATATGGACCATCACCCTTTACAACAACGTCCTTTTTACGTGGTTCTATATTGACTTCACCGCGTTTTCCATAAACTGTCCAGAAGAATTCACAGTTAATTGGTGAATAAACCGTGAATTTATTGTCTTTTACTCGGGAAGTTGATAAATTATATACTTTATCTGTTCCGTCATGAATAGGGGTAATTTGAATGCTGAAATCGGTGGCTAAAGCTGAAACGTAATCTGGTAGGGTTATAACGGTTGATTTATTGTCTGTTATTTCACCATCACCGCGGTAATAAACACCGGCCTCGGGACCTTCTAAACAGACGTGTACTAGGTATTTGGATTCATCTAGGGGATGATCGATAACGAAGGTTTTGCCAGTTGAATATTGAATTTTTTTGGTACCTGTGTCATAAACAAGGGGATTTGAAGTATTAGTAGTACCTCCAATTGGGTCTACATAAAATCCGGATGAAGCACTATTTAGCGTTACACCAGTTGCATTTAATATAATACTATTTGTGGCTTGGTTATTATACCCTGCATATTGGCCAATAGCAATTGCATTATCACCTTGTGTAGATTGTCCTGCACTGTTTCCGATAGCGACTGCATTATCACCTTGTGTAGAAAATCCTGCACTCAATCCGATAGCGACTGCA
>JACCDO011360410.1_pt1 | contig 27754 bp, 15 predicted proteins | sample 7446101 | NCBI WGS metagenome assembly JACCDO01 (sample SAMN15323440, study PRJNA562643) | freshwater metagenome | isolation source: river surface water | place: USA:Blue River Watershed | collected 2017-08-16
TAATAAATAATGATTTTGAATATGAAATAGAATTAAATTTTACAAATAATACTTTCAAAATAGATGAAAATATATATACTTTTGATTTAATTGATAAAGATAAAATAATATTATATATGAATAAAGATAATAATATTGGTGAACTTTATCATACAAAAGATAGTTATATATATTATAATGACGAAGAACTTTTAAATAATTTTAAAAAGATATTTATGATACATAAAGAGTGGAATGACCAAGCAATTATTGATTTTAAAAAAAATAAATTATTTAGAATAAAACATAAAGATCAATTTGGAAGTTTTAAATTAACATATGATAAATTAATTATTAATTGGAATCATTGGGGAGAAGAAATATATAATAAATATGATGATTATAATTATTATCAAGATAGCTATCTATTAGAAATTAATAAATCTATTTTTAATAATAATATTAAATTACATATTTTTATTCATATTACAATGATAGAAGATTGGTTAAGTATATTTAATGATCAAATAGATACTATAAAAAAATCTGGATTATATGATAAAGTTGAAAAAATACATTTAGGAATATTGGGTAATTTAGATATTTTTATGAAAAATGATATTTTTAATGATCCAAAATTTAATATATTATATATTGATTCTAAAATAGATTTATATGAAATTCATACTATAAATCATATAAAAAATTTATGTAAAAATGAGTATGATGAGTTATATATATTATATATTCATACAAAGGGTGTTCGAAATGCTGGAAATAAAGAAGTTACAAAATCTTGGAGAGTAATGATGGAATATTTTCTTATTGAAAGACATAATGAATGCTTAAATTATATGGAGTTTTATGATTGTATTGGAAATAATTTAGTAAATCTTTATTGTACTGATAAAAATAATTCTTACGTTAATGAAAATCATGCTTTTCATTATTCTGGAAACTTTTGGTGGAGTAAAAAATCATATATTGATAAATTAGATTATTTACAGTTAGATATGACAAGTGAATCAATAAATACAAGATATAGAGCAGAAAACTGGATATGTTCAAAATATCCAGATGCAAAAATAGGTGTTATTTTTCAAGATATTACAAATACTCACCCTTATCATAGATATGTTTTTGATTATTATAAAAATATGAATTTTAATATGATAGAATATAGTTAAATATTCTATATTTTTTTATTATTAATAAATAATGCTTAGTAATATTCAAGTTATTACAAATGAATGGATTGATACTATAATTTTAAATAATGAAAATATTGCAACTCGAAAATCAAATAATGATTATGGAAAATATATTATTGAAAATAATATTTTAAAAATTATATGGACTAACTGGGGATTAGAAACATTTACTAAACATGGTGATATTTATTATAATATTAAAGATAATATTTTTGAAATTCATTTAGAAAATAATGAATGGAATGATATAGGATTATTTAATATTGAAAAAGGAATAATTACTAGAAAATTTTATAATTCAGAATTTGGAACTTATACTTTTAAAGATAATATACTAAAAATTAATTGGGAAAATTGGGGTATTGAAACATTTTATCCATTAAAATATGGAAAACATTATGTAAATACAACTTTTGGTAATTTAGTAAAAGATTCTAGTAAAAAACATATTAAAATTATAGCTATTGTTTTTCCACAATTTCATGAAATACCTGAAAATAATGAATTTTGGGGAGTTAATTTTACAGAATGGACTTTATTATCAAAAATTCCAAGAATTGTAAATGGAGAAATTATAAAGCAACCACATTCAGATATTGGATATTTTAATTTGAAAGATTATAATCATCGAAAATATATGAGAATATTAGCTAATAATTACAATATTTATGGGTTTTGTTACTACCATTATTGGTTTAAAAACAAAAAAGTAATGTATGAACCAACTGAATTAATGTTAATTGATAATGAGCCAAATAAACCATTTTTCTTCTGTTGGGCAAATGAACAATGGACAAGAAGGTGGGATGGAGGAAATAATGAAATATTATTAGCACAAGATTATGATGATAATGATGGAAATATTGCACATTTTTATTATTTATTACAATTTTTTAAAAATAAAAATTATATTAAAAAATTTAATAAACCAATATTTATATTTTATTGTATTGAAGAAGATGAAGTAGAGCATATTAAAAATATAATAAAATTATGGAATGATTTAGCTTTAAAAAATGGTTTTAATGGAATTCATTTTATGAGATTTTTAGGACCATTTAATAATAATATTGAAATTGAAGAATTAGATGGATTTGTACAATTTTCGCCAGGATATTTTACCAATAAATATTTTGATAATATTATTTCAGAAGATACTAATAAAATTTTTGAAAATTATGATGAAGATAAATATTTATTAAAAAATCCTGATATAAAAAATTTAGTTAATAATAATACATTCTTTTCTGGATATGATCATTATAGTATAATAGGTGATAAAGAAAAAAACTTCAGAACATCTAAGTTTTTTGTATATGATGGAATAAGTTTATATAATAAAATTTTAGAAAATAATAAAATTTATAATGAAGAACATAGAGGTATTTCTTTAAATTGGAATAATACTCCACGAAGAAACTTTATTAATGAAGAGTATGATAAATATCCACATTATTATAAAAATATTACTAGCGAATTATTTGGTAATACACTCTTTAAATTATTAAATAAAATAAATGATGAACCTAATAATGGTGATGATTTTTTATTTATATCAGCATGGAATGAATGGAACGAACAAGCAATATTAGAACCAAATAATGAAGATGGTTATGATTTTTTAGCAAATCTAAATAATAATTATTTAAAATTTTATGATTATCCAAAAAAAGAGATTAATATATTAAATATATCACATAAAGGAGGTGGTACAAGTAAATATACAGATGATTTAAAAAATATTTTTATAAATTATAATTTTATTGATTTTGATATTTTTGATTATAATATTGATTACAATAATATTTATAAAGATATTAGTATATTACATATTAATAGCATATTATTTAATAATCTAAAATATAATTATAATTATTTAATTAGTAATTACTTTAAAAATTCAAAAATATATTTAACAATTCATGATTATCAATGGTTATATCCTGATAATCCAAATATATCCAAAAAAGATTTTTTAAAAAAAGAACATAATAATACTAAAGATTTTATTAATTTACTAAATAAATGTGATAAAATAATATTTCCATCTTATAATATTTATAATAATTACAATAAATATATTAATTTATCAGAATTTAATAATAAAATTCATATAGTATATCATAATGATAAAATAATTAATAATAATTTTTTAGTTATACCAAATATTGAATATATTATTAATATTTCATTTATTGGTAATTTTACATCTTATAAGGGGTCAGAATTATTTAAAAATATTTGTAAAAAATATAAATATTATAATAACAAAAATATAGTATATCATATTTTTGGATCTATTGATTCTAATGAGTGGAATATAATGCCTGATAATGTAATATTACATAATTATTATAAAGATAATGAAATTATTGATATTTTACATCAAAATAAAATTCATGGAATATTACATTTATCAATATTTGAAGAAAGTTATTGTTATGCATTAACAAATTCAATAAATTCTGGAATACCAATATTATATATTAATCACGGTGCTTTTAGTGAAAGAATTCCATTAAAAAATAAATATTTTCCAACAGATATTGATAGTATAGATGTTAATTATGAATTATTTTTAGATTATATTATAAATAATAAAAATAGTTATGACTATTATGAATTAAATAATAATATTCAACCAAATAGATGGTATTTAGAAAATTATATATAAATTATTTTGTTTTTTTATATAAAAAAAATTATGTTTAAATAATAATGAAAATAATATCATTATCTTCTAGTATTGCAGGACCTGCTTGTGCAATAGCAACTGTTATAAAAAAAGATTTTTATAATAATAATTGTGAAACAAATATGTTTGATTATTTAGAAGTATCATTAGAGTCAATAATAAAAGTATTAACTATTAAAAATAATAATTTAAATATAGAAGATTATTTAAATAATAATTATAGTATAATACTTAATAGTGATGGAAATAATTCAGTATTTTTCAATAATTTTGATAAATTAATAAGTCATCATGATTTAATTTTAGATTACAATGAAACTATTTTTAATAACTTTATTGAAAAATACAAAAGAAGATATAATCGATTAATTAATCATATAATTAACGAAGATAAGATTTTTTTTGTACGTTTTGGTGATGAACAAGAAGAATTAATTAATTATTTTATAAATTGTGTAAAAAAAATAAACCCTAACCTTGAAATAATTTTTATTCATTTATATTTTGATGAAAATAATAATATTATAAATTATAATATTCAAAATTATTATTATGTTAATTTTTATAATTATTTAGATTTTAGTAAAAATTATAGTGAAGATTTATTTTATAAAACGCTAGAGTTTGATTGGAAGCCTGTATTTGAAATAATTAATAATAATATTGATAAATAATTAGTTAGTTTTAATTTTTTTTTTTCTAGAAAGATTTTAGTTCTTATGAAAATAAAATTAATACATAAAGAATGGACTGATTATGTATATTTAAATAATATAAATAATAGATTACATAGAGAAGGGGTAGATAATGAATATGCAAATTTTATAATTGACAAAAACATTTTATATATAAACTGGGACAAATGGGGAAATGAAATTTTTATAATATATAATGATGAATATTATGTATGCGATGAAATAAACTTATTTCATTCTAATTGGGAAGATATATGTTATATTGATTATACTAATAAAATAATTTATAGAAAATCAAATTTTACAAAAGGTAATATTTATTTAGAAGATGATGATGAATTAACTATAATATGGGAATCTTGGGAAGAACAAAAAAATATTAGAAAAGATGTAATAGTAAAAAAAGTATCATATGATGAAGAATTTAGTGAAAAAATACCAAATATAATTCATTTTGTATATGGGTTTAAAGAACAAACTGAAGAATTTGATTTATATAAATATTTAGCAATAAAATCTGCATATGATGTTAATAAACCTGATAAAATATATTTTTATTATTTTTATGAACCATATGGTTATTGGTGGAATAAAATAAAACCTTATTTAACATTGGAATTTATAAATCCGCCAACTGAAATATATGGTAATAAAGTATATCATTATGCTCATAAAGCAGATATTGTTAGACTACAAAAATTAATTGAACATGGTGGTATTTATTTAGATATTGATACAATATGTTTAAGATCATTTTCTGATTTATTAAACTATGATTTTTTAATGGGTGTACAAACTAATTCAGATGATACAAAAGTGTATGGATTATGCAACGCTGTAATTTTATCTAGAAAAAATGCACCATTTGCATTAAAATGGTTAGAAAGTTATAATACTTTTAGATCAAAAGGACGTGATGAATATTGGGATGAACATAGTGTATTAATGCCATATGAATTATCAAAAATACATGGTAATGAAATAAAAATTTTAAATAGTAATGCATTTTTTTATCCATTATGGTATGATATAAATAATGTTCTTTTTAATGAAAATATTAATATAGATGAATATAAAAAAATAATTAAAAATAATTATTGTATTCATTTATGGGATACTTACAGTAATAATCATTTGAAATCTCTTAATGAAAGTATTATATTTAATAAAAATAGTCTATATAATATTTTTTGTAGAAAATTTTTAAGAAATAAGATTAGTTTACTTTTTTTAACATATAATAGATATGATATTACTGTTAAATGTCTGAATAGTTATTTAAAATGTTTAAATAATGATTATATTGAAGAATTAATTATTTTAGATAATAATAGTGATGAAAATCTAGTTGATTATTTAAAAGAATATCACGAAGGTAATAAGAAAATAAAATTAATATTATCTGATGATAATTTAGGCGTTTGTGGTGGAAGAAGAGTTTTATTTAATGAAGCAGTAGGTGATATAATAATAAGTATTGATTCAGATGCATATTTAATAGATAATAATTTTTTTGATAAAATTATAAATATGTTATATGATGAAAGTTATGGTATAATAGGGATATCAGGAGCATATATAGAAAGTTGGAATTTTGGTAATCAAAATGATATTGACGACAATGATGAACATGAATATATTGTTGATCATATTGCTGGTTGTTGTCAAGCTTTTAGAAAAGATTTATTTAATTATGGATTTATGTTAGATCCTTTTTATGGAAAATTTTGGGTTGAAGATACAGATTTATCTATGCAATCATTATTTTTAAATAAAATAAATTATAGAATTTCACAGAAAAACTATTTAGAACATCATTGGGGAGGAAGTGGAAAGAATTTTCAAGATTTATTTTTAAAAAATTGGAATTATTTTGTATCTAAATGGAAAGGAAAAGTATTATTACATTTAGAGTAAGAATAATAAACTACTTTTCTTATCAACTTCCTTATTATTTAGGAAAATCATTTTTAGAAACTATTTTTTATAAAAAATATTTATAAAAAATATATTTGAATTTTATCAAATATATATTAGTATTTATGGATTATTTATTTTAAATATATACTGGTCTGTTCTTATATTTATTAAATTTTCTTCATTACTAGATTACTCAAAATTATACAAAAGGGTAAAAAGTGGATATAAAACGAAAAATATGTAATAAAATTATAAAATATAAAAATTATATTTTTTATTCTTCTTTTTTAGGACAATTTGTTTTTAATATTTCTATTTGTTGTTCTTCTCTATTAGCATATAAATAAGGTATTTTTTCCTTTATTTGTTTTATTATATCATTATTTGGTAAATTAATATTAATATTACCAACTTTTGCCATTTTAACAAAAAAATCTCTAGAACTTTCTGGAAAAGGATCTATTCCTGTATAGTTTTTTTCTAGAGGATAACAATAAAATGGTTTTTTTGTCATATCTGGTTCTACTTTATTTTCTATTGGAATATTTGGTAAAATCATATTATTTGAAATTTTTGATAAATTATTGATAACTAAACACAAATATTTCATAGGTATAGGGTCGTGAAATACTACTTCATGTCCAATATTATCTTTATTTTCAGTTTTATTTATTTTGCTAATAGCATATGTTAAGTTCCATGGAAAATATGTATTATGTTCACTTATATATCCATTGTAATCTCTTAAATTTATATGCCAATTTAATTGTTCTAATAACTTCTTGGAAAAAATTAAAATTTGTTTACCTGGGTACAAATTAACATTATGAATGTTTTTTTTTGTTATTAATGTTAAATAAACACCTGGAAATTGGTCTTCATAATCTTCTACTTTTGATGTTCTTAATTCTGTCCAATCTTTTGTATCATTATCATTCTTAGTTATATGTACTAAATAATAAATATCATCCATTGTTTATTTTAGAATATATTCATTAGTTACATACAATTAATGAATATATATAGTACAATTTAATAATCATTTTTTTTTATAAAATGATGGTTAATTAGATTACTCAAAATTATACAAACGCTCTAAAAATAATTAGTTTTTGAAATTTTTAATAGTGAAAAGAGTATTTTATATATTTCTGTATATATAAAATATTTATTATTTATCTAATAATTTATGCTTGACATACATATATAATAATTTTGAACAATTAATAAAATATGAAAAGCAAATTGATTTAATCTATAAAATGGTTCAACTAAAAATAATAGTGATATTAATATATTTGTTATTAAAAATGGAATACCTATTTCATTCTGAGAATTAAAAAATATTAAAAATGTATCGAAAAAAATAGGTATACCCATAATAATGTTATGATTATTCAAAAATGAATCATATGTTTTATCACTATTTATAAATAAATTTAAGATATTTATAAATAAATGATAAACAGAATTAATATGAAACAAAATAGAAATAACAATTGCTTGTAAAAAAAATTTATTATGATAATAATTTGTTACAATTGCTAAAAAACTACGTACATTAATAGATAAACAATCATTCAAAAAATGTAATATATTATTTTCGTTTGGTAGTGAATAGTCTTCAATTTGTTTATTAGCTAATTTTTTATAAACATCATAATGATATAAATATGATGAAATACTTAAAATAATATTACCTGTAGTATCATACATATTTTTTTCATTAGGATTATATGAATAAATATAAAATGATATTAGAATATTTATAAAAAGTGAATAACTACATAAATAATGACATGTTATATCATTATTGATTTTTATAATTTTTGTAATATTTTTATATAAAATTTTAGTTAATATCAAAAACCAATATAAATTTAATATAAATAATCCATAACATGCTAGTTTCACTAATGGTAATAAACCAAATATTGAATTAGGATATTGTTGAAAAAGGATATTAAAAGAATTATGATTATAAATTATTTTATAATAAAAATCATATATTCTAAATTTCAAAAATGAAGAATAAAATAATATTAAATTAATATTATAAATAAATGTTTTTTCAGGTAACCAATATTTTAATACAAAAAAAATAGATGATATTTCTGTATTTAAAAGTGGATATGAAAATATAAATCTATTTTCTAACGATACATTATAATACTCATTAGAAAAAATAATTAAAAGTACAAATAAATGATGTACTTTAAGGTCATAAGATTTATTAAAAAATAAATCTATAAAAGCATGTACTCCTACAAATGGTAACATTCTATCATAATATTTTAATAATTCATAATCATTACTATTTCTATCATAGTATAATAAAGAAAAATTATAATATATATATGAAAATAATGAACAAAATGAAATCATAAATAGAGATATATTTTGGACATTTTCTATGTTATATACATTTTTAATATTAAAATAATTTAAAAAATATTTTTTTGAATAATCAATAACTTGATTCATTGAATCTTATAATAATAATAATATTTATTATATGTTGTATATTCTTTAAATATAGTTTTTATTAAAAATTTATATTTTTAATGTATTACATATAAATTAAAAATTTATATTTTAATGTATTACATATAAATTAAATATATAATAATTATATATTTAGTCATGATTAAAGAATCAAATGTATTTAATATTTCATCTGATTATCCATATTATAAATACATATATAAATTAAATAAAAAAAAAGTTTTACAATTAGTAAAAGAATTTAAACCAATAATTATTAATAAATTAACTCCAGATTTAAAAAAATATAATTTAGAAAAATATGACTCTAATTATCTTATCATAAAAGATAATTGGTATAAAAATTATGAATTAAATAGTATAACAGATTATTTTTCAGAACATGTTAGAGTTAAATGTAAATTTGGTTCATATAATTCACCATTAAATTATTGGATTAAGATTAGGAAAAATATATTAAAAAAAGAAGATAATATATCAAAATTGCGGGAAATAATTTATAAAAATAATAAATTATGTAATAATTTTAGAATTTCTGTAGCACTTGCAATTTTAGATTTATTTAAACCTAAAAAATGGTTAGATATTTCAGCAGGATGGGGTGATAGATTATTAGCAGCAATTTTTTATAAAATAGATTTATATTTTTCTGTTGATCCAAATAAAGAATTACATCCATGTTACAATGAAATAATAAATACATTTGTATCAAAAAATAAAAGAAAAAACTTTATTATTTTAGATGAAGGTTTTGAAAAAGTATTTATTCCATATTATGATTTTGATATTGTATTTTCAAGCCCACCATTTTTTGATTTAGAAAAATATTCTAATTATCCAAATAACTCTTTAACAAAATTTAATTCTGAAAAAGAATGGATAAATAATTTTTTATTGGTAAGTTTATATAAATCTATAAAACATTTAAAAATTGGAGGTCATTTAGTACTTTATATTGGTGGTTCAGAATATATAATGAAAGAAGTTTCTAAAATAAATAAAGTTATGAGTTATAAGGGGGCATTATATTTTTATGATGATAAACCAAGAAAAATATTAGTATGGCAAAAAATATAATAAATTATTTTCAAATAGTTAAAAAAAAAATTTAAATTTATTACACATTATTAAATGGAAAATAGCGAGTATATATTGGTTACAGGTGGTGCCGGATATATTGGATCTCATACCATTGTCCTTTTATTAGAGTATAATTACAATGTAATTGTTATTGATAATTTAATAAATTCAAATATGGAAAGTATAGTTAGAATAAAAAAAATAACTAATATTGAAGATAATAGATTACATTTTTATAATATTGATCTATGCAATAAAGATGCATTAGAAGAAATTTTTATAAAATATAATAAAAAAATTACTTCTTGTATTCATTTTGCTGGTTTAAAAGCTGTTGGTGAAAGTGTTCAAAATCCATTATATTATTATAAAAATAATTTATTAAGTACATTAAATTTATTAGAAATTTTAGATAAATATGAATGTTATAAATTTGTATTTTCATCATCAGCGACTGTTTATGGAAATGCAACTGTTCCGATCACAGAAGATAGTCAAGTAGGAGTTGGTATTACAAATCCTTATGGTAGAACAAAATATATGTTAGAAGAAATATTAAATGATTATTATAAATCAAAAATTATAAAAAAAAATAATTTATGGAGTATTGTTATATTACGTTATTTTAATCCAATAGGTGCACATGAAAGTGGAATGATTGGCGAAGATCCAAACGGAATACCAAATAATTTAATGCCATACATATCACAAGTTGCTATACAAAAAAGAGATAAATTAACTATATTTGGTGGAAAATATAAAACACCTGATGGTACAGGAATAAGAGATTATATTCATGTAGTTGATTTAGCAGAAGGACATGTTAAATCATTAGATTATATGAAAGAAGATAATAAAGGATTTGGGAAAATATCAACTTTTAATTTAGGAACTGGAAAAGGTTTTAGTGTATTAGAAATGGTTAATGCAATGAAAAATGCATCTAATAGAGAAATACCATATATAATAGGTGATAATCGTGAAGGTGATGTTGATATATCTTATGCAGATAATAGCAAAGCACAAAAAGAGTTAAATTGGACTCCTAAAAGAGATTTACAAGATATGTGTAACAGCTCATGGAAATGGCAAAGTAATAATCATAATGGATATAATTAAAAAATATTTTATAGTAAATTCTTTTAACTCCATCTTTGTAAAATTTAAAAAAAAAGTTTAAAAACTTTTTTTTATATATTCATATCAATTAGTAATTATGACATTTCATAATATTTTTATAAAACATAATGATTGGGAGGGCGAATGTTATTTTAAAAATAATAAAATCATTCGAGTTAATAATGATGATGAATGTGGTAATTATAATATTGTTAATAATATTTTAACAGTATATTGGGAAAAATGGGATAGTGATAATTTTTTATCCTTTGATAATATTCATTATTATAGCAAAGAATTATATTATGAAAAATATAATGAATATAATTTTATTGATAACAATAATATATTTAAAATATTTTTAGATAAAAATAGTAATAATTTTTTATATTTTTTGAAAAATAAGATTATTGGAAATTATAAGATTGAAAATGATATTATAATATTAAATTATAATGATATATCTAAAAAATATAAAAATTATAATAGTACTTATTATATTTTAGAAGATGATTTTAATCGATTTTTTGAATTAAATATTGATGATTTTATTGAAGAAAAATATATTTTTAATAAAATATCAAAAAAATTTTATAGTATTAATAATTCTGATAATAATGGTATTTATAAAATTATAAATAATAGCATAAATATGACATGGAATAATGGAGTAAATAAAACATTTTTTACAAATAAATATTTATCAAAATATAATAAAAATGTAGTATTAATTAAACCAAAAAGAATAATATTTCATAATAAATTAATATTTAGTAATATTTCATTATGTAAAAAAAAAATAATATTTACATCTATTCATTATAAAGAAAATCCGATTGATTATAATGATATAGAATTATTAATCGAAAAATATGTAATAGTTGATAAAATTATTTATGATAATAATGATTATGAATCGTCAGCAAATATTATTATAACATTAGAAGATATTTATGAAAATGTTAATTTAGTAGTAAAATATAAAAATAGTCAATATAAAATAATACTTAATCAATTAAATATTGATGACCATTATATTAGTGCAATGACATTATTTAAAGATGATATAGATTTATTAAAAAGATATTTAAAATATTATGGTAATCTAGGTGTTAATATATTTTATTTATATTACAATAATAAAGTTGATCATAATATTATAAATAAAATTATTAAATTAAATGAAAATAATTATAAAATATATTTAATTGAATGGGATTACATTTATATGTTAAAATATGGTTTATTAAAACATCATTTTGCACAAAGTATGGCAATAAATGATTCATTAAATATATTAAAAAATTATGGTGTTTATACGTTGTACAATGATTTAGATGAATATATAATTTTAGATAAAAATTTTAATAATTTAATAGTTGAGTATAATAATGTTGATATTTTTATTTTTAAAAATAGATTTTGCAAAATGGGAACTGAATTAATTAGTTATGAAGATTTTGATGATAAATTTGATTTGAATAATATTATACAAGGTAATTATTGGCATGAAATGAGAGAAAAAAACTTAATAAAACTAGAAAATATAAATGTTATGGGAGTTCATAAATATTTTCCTTATTTTAATAGTACTAGTGTGTATGAAAAAGTTATTGGAGAGTTTTATCATATAATAAATTTTAAGGAAAAACATAGAGAATTATTAATGACACAATATATTTTATAAATTATTTTTTTTATATTTTTATATTTCATATTTTTATGAGTGATGAAATATTTATAACTTTTATAATACCTACAATTGGTAGAAGTACATTGATTAATTCAATAGATTCATTATTAAATCAAACAGATAGTGACTGGAATGCAATAATAATTTTTGATGGAATAACTAAAAATATAAATATTAATGATGATCGCATAAAAATGATCGAAATTGATAAATGTGGATTTAAAAATAGTGCTGGAATGGTAAGAAATGAAGGAATCAAGAATTGTAACAATACAAAATGGATTGGATTCTTAGATGACGACGATACTTTATCAAAAGATTATATTGAAAAACTAAAATATGAAATAGCTATTCATCCAAATATTGATCTAATTATATTTCGAATGGGTTATGAAAATAAGTATATATTACCAACAATTTATGATAAAAATATCATTCGAAATAAAGTTGGGATAAGTTTTGCAATAAAAAAAAATATTAGTGATTTTATTTTATTTGAAAATAATCCTTATGAAGATTATATTTTTTTAAAGAAAGCAGAAGATAAAAAATATAAAATATTAATATCTTCTTATGTAACATATTTTGTTAGAACAAAAGAATATGATACAAAATTATTTCCAAAAATATTAATAAATTAAATTATTCTTCATTAGTTTTATAATATTATTTTTTTTCTAAAAAAAAATAATGGAAGGGTTTTATACATTATATCCTGAATTTAATATATTTATATATAAAAAATTTAATAGTAATTTAGTATCTGAACTTTCATATGATAATATAATAAAACATTATGCAACATTAGGAAATAAAGAAAATTTAATATCATCAATAAATGATTTTTATAATAAATATCCTAATTTTGATTTAATTTTTTTTAAACTTATGAATAATAATTTATTATTTGAAAATAATATTGATTATTTAGTTTATTATCATAATATTGAAAATAAAGAGCATTATTTTATTAATGCTGATTTATATATAAAAAAGTATGATATTGACATTATTTTTTTAAAATTATTTTATAATGAATTTAGTAATAAAAATGAAATTACTATAATTCAAACAGTTAGTCAAAATATTAATAATTTTATAATATCAAACAATTCATTTACTAATGCCTATCCTAATTTTAATTTAACAATTTATAAAAAATTTAATAAAAATATTATTTTAAATAATGATATTAAATATAAAAGTTATTGGTATCATAATCATAAAGATTTAAATAATATTGTATATTCATTAGATAGTATAATAAATCACTTTCCTGATTTCAATATACAATTATTTAAATTTTTATATAATATAGAAAATGATTATGTAGATGATAAATTATTAGATAATCTAGTATCTAATAACTCAGATATAATATATTCATGTAATACATTTTTAAAAAATATAGATGATTTTAATTTTGACTATTTTAAAAGACATAATTATTATTCTAAAAGTTTCGATAAAGAAAAAATTATTCATTTTTATTTAAAAAATATTGACAAAATCAATCATATATACTCTATTAAATTTTTTTATATAAAATATCCATTATTTAATATTAATGAATTCAAACATTTTAACAGTAAATATAAAGATGATATTAATATTTATAGTAATTTTAATAGTTTAAAAGATAAAGATAATTTAATTATTTCAGTTAAAGATTTTTATAATAAATTTAATAAATTTAATATTAATATTTATAAATCATTATTAAAAATAAAATATAATATTATTTTTGAAAATGATAATGACTATATTTATTATTGGTATAATAATCATAGAAATGAATATTATGATGATTATTTGGATAATTTTTATAAGTCTTATCCAGATTTTGAATTAACAATATATAAAAATTTTAATAATATTTCAAGTAACAATAATATTGATATAATTTTTGAGTTTGAAAATAAAATAAATAATAATAAAAATATAATTTATTCAAAATCATCATTTTACTCAGTTTATCATGATTTTAATAAAGATAGTTATTTATCATATAATAAACTATATAATTATAATGAAGATGAATTGATTATTCACTTTTATACTATTGGATTAAAAGAAAAATTAATATACAATGAGAATTATAGTATTAAAAATAATTTTAATGTAAGAATTTATAAAAATTTAAATAAAGATATTGAAAAATTAAGTGAAAAAGAATTAATTGTTTATTATTTAAAAAATATGAATAAAGATGATAGAATTTATTCTGTTGAAAGTTTTTATAATGTATATCCTGAATATAATTTTGATATAAAATCTCAAAAATATAATTTTAATTTATTTATTGATAATATTAGTTTACATAAAATATCTGAGGAAGAAAAGATAATATATTTTATGAATTTAGGTATTTATAATTATTTAAAAAAGAAAAACAAAAATATTGTTGGAAGAGATATTGTAAATAATATTTATGAAGTACTTATAGATTTAAAAAATAATCATCATAAAAATAAATTAGAAAAAGGCATATCATTAATAATACGTGCTAAAAATGAAGAGCCTAATATTAAACAATGTATTGAGTCAGTTGTTGATTTAGTAGATGAAATAATATTAGTTGATAATAATAGTACCGATAATACATTAAATTTAATGAAATTTTATGAGTCAAAATATGAAAATGTGAAAGTATATCAATATAAGATAAATGTTTCAAAAGTAGGGATTGAACATAAAAATGCATTAGCTAATAAAAATAAAAACACACTATCTACATTTTATAATTGGTGTTTATCAAAAACAACTAAGTATAATGTATTTAAATGGGATGCTGATTTTATTTGTATTAGAAATAATTTTATTCAATTAGTGAATAAATATAATTTAAAAAATAGAAATGATAAATTTGCAATATGGTTTACAGGAAAAACATTATTTGAAAATAATAATAAATTCTATTTAAATTATAATTCTTTTTATAATGAATATAGAATATTTTCATATAAAAATAATTTTGAATGGTATGATGGAAATACATGTGAATATACAGATCCTTATATAAATTCATGTAATAATGATTTAAGATATAAATATGAACATCCATTATTTTATGAAATTAAAAGAACGTCAATAGATGAATTTCAAGAACGAAGTTCACTAATAGATAGTAGAGATATTAATGACTTAAATATATTAAATAATCTAAAAGATAATAATAATAATAATTTATTTGAAATAACAAATAATATAATTAATATTGATAAAAAAATTATTATTTATACTCCGTCATTAACTTTTGGAGGAGGAAATCAATTTATAATAAATATATATACTTTTTATAAATCATTGGGTTTTATAGTATTAATTGTTCCTGGAAATTATGATAATAATAGTGATAAGAAATATAGTATAATATTAGAAGAAGATATAATTGATAGTAATACTTTTGATATAAATTATATTAGAAAATTTAATCCAGATTTTATAATATTCAATTCAACATTACCATTTAAAAATAATGAAATTCAAAATTTAAGTACTATTACAAAAATATTCTTTGTAACACATAGTGATGTTGCATATGCAAACTATTTTATTGAGCAATATCATAAATATTTTTATAAAATAATTACTGTAAATAATTATACAATAAATAAATTAAACAAATTACTAAATATAAATAATAGTAAATTTATAAAATTGATAAATTATGTCAATATTAAGATAACAGATAATGAAAATATTAATATTAAAAATAAAAAATTTGGAATAATATCGCGATTTAGTGAAGATAAAAATTTGCCAATGTTAATATTATCATTAATAGATGTATTTAAAAAATATCCTGATTATAAATGTTATTTGGTTGGAACACATACTAAATATTATGATGACTATTTAAAGGATATTATAAAAATAAATAATTTAAAAAAATATATAATATTTGAAGGATATCAATCTAATGTTTCAAAATATTATGAAATGTTTGATTTTATTATATTACCGTCAGTTTCAGAAGGTACATCATATAATATTATTGAATCGATGAATTATGGATTACCAGTATTATGCAGTAATGTTGGAGGAAATCACGAATTAATAAAAGATGAAATAAATGGTTTATTATTTAACTATTCATCTATAAAAAAATTTGAAGAAAAAACATTATATATTACTAATTATAATAATCAATTAAAAGATATTGGATATTTTATTAATGATAATAATTTTAATCAAAAATATAATAATAAAAGTAATTTTGATAAAACAGAAGTAATTATACCATATAATGTAATTTGTAATAAAAATAATTGTTTAAATTGCGAAAATTGTAAAATTATTAATTATAATATTGAAATTTTTAATAATAATATGAATAATATTAGTAATAGTATAATCAAAATAATTGAAATGGATGAATATAAAATTAAGATTATAAATAATAATAATAAGTTATTTATAAAAACATTTTTTAATGAAAACATCTATTTTAATCAACTTTTAAGCTTATTTAAGTAAATATAAAAAGATGATTAATTATTATTATTAAAGATAATGTTAATACCTAAATATTTCCATTTTTTTTATAATAATGATATTATTAATGATATTGAAGATTATATATATATATCAATAAAATCTTTTATTGAGATTAATAATCCTTCTAAAGTATATTTTCATTATTTTAATTTACCATCTGGAAATCTTTGGAATAAAATTAAAGATAACTTAATTTTAAATAAAATATTAATACCAAAAAAATATAATAATAATATTAATTATTATTTTGAAAAATATAAAAAAATTTTAATTTATAAAAATTTAATTGAATATGGTGGAATATATTTAGATACTAATAGCATTTCTATTAATCCTATTACAAATTTATTAAAGTATAATTTTTTTAAATCTAAATATGATGAAATTATTGGATGTGAAAAAGATTCATATATGGCAAATAAATATTTTTATTATTATTTAGATAATATTGAATTTAAAGAAAATTTTGGAAAAATGGCAATTAATGATACTATTATAAATAATTATTTACTTAGTGATTTAAAATATGATAATGAAAATGATTATTTAAATAATATTATTGTTGATGAAATAACTGATTATTCTTTTGGAAATTATTTTCATTTATTAAATAATTGTTATTTTATAAATTTTTATAATAATATAAATTTAAAAAAAATAATTATTAAAGATATTTTTAATAAAATAACAATATATAATTTGCTTGCAAGAAATTCATTATCATATAAATTAATTAATAATACTATTGAAAAAAATTATAGTAATAGTAATTTAATTAATAATATTGATTATATATATTGGATTAATCTGGAAGATTCAAATATTAGAAAAAAAAATATGATTGAATTATTAAAAAACTTTGATGTTGAAAATATTAGAATAAATGCTATAAATGGATCAAATGAGGATAATATAAATAAAAAATATTTTTATAATTTGGATGGTAATGATAAATATCCTAATTATAGTAATAAAGAGTATGCAATATTATTATCACATTTAAATACAATTGAAAAGTATATTAATATTAATGAAGATCATCTAAAGTATGGTATTGCTCTTATATGCGAAGATGATTTATCATTAGATTTTATAAATTATTGGAATAAGGATATAAAAAGTATAGTTGAAAATGCGCCAGTTGATTGGGACATTATTATGTTAGGTTATTTTTCAGTTAATTTAAATTATAAAGAACTATATAGTAAATGGAACAATGAGTGGAGTGCAATTTCATATTTAATAAATCATAAAAATATGAAAAATAAACTTTTTAATTTAAAAAAAGATAATAAATGGATATGTAAAGAGACTGATTTAATGGTTTCTGATAATTATATTTTTTCAAATTTTAACACATATGTTTATAAATATCCTTATTTTACTTTTCCAAATAACAATGATAGTACATTTCATGAAGATCATTTAAATTATCATCGAATTTATAAAATATGTAATATTATTACATTAGAAAATATTTGTGATTATTACAATGATATCTAATAATTTATAAAAATAATAGGGGGATATTCACCTAATTTACATGGTGTTAAAAGTGCATATTTTCCATGTATAATATCATCATAATTATATGTTCGATAATTACTATTATGAACATGTGTTGTTATAATATCAAGTGATGGATTACTAACTTGAATACCTGTTTCATGAACATTATTTGCTAAAATACTATCACATCCCAATGTACCAAATGAAAAATCAAGTTTATGCAAATCAATATTTAGTGGTGATCTAAAGATCCAACAATCTTGCGAGTCATCCCTAGGTAATCCATGATTTTTAAATATATTTTTATATCCTTTTATATCTTCATCATATCTTAATAATGCATAAAAATTATTAGTTATATTGTAATTATTAATTTTTGAAATAGAATTATCAAAATAAATATCACTATTCGATAATATACAAATATTATTTTTTAATTCATTATTAATAAACTTAATTGCAGTACTATATTTTAATTTTTTATTATTTTCAAAATCGAGTAGTACTTGTTTTATCTTATTTTTTTTATCTTCAAATGGTAAATCATATAAAAAATCATTTAATAAATATATTTTATGAATATATTTATTGTTATAATTTTTAAATAAACACTTATCTATTTCCAAAGACCTGTCACTATTTTTTGGTTTATAGTAAGTTGTTATTAATATCATAATTAATAAAAATAAAAAAATTGAAAAAAAAAAATTAATAAGATCTTATTTCCTATTTTAAATAATTAAAATTATGAGTTCTGAAATTGATTTTGATGAAATAAATGTTGAAATGATTAAAAATATTGATGAATTCAATACTAATTACTTAAAAGAAATATATGAAGAAATTAAAGATAAGTTAAATGATAAAATAACAATAAATTTTTTAAATGATATAATTTATATAAATTTTAATTTAAACCATATTATCGATTTTGTAGGAATAACAATAATTTTTGATAATTTAATCAATGAATATGTACTTGTTATATCTTTATATAATATAAAAAATAATAAATTTAAATCATTATTTAAAAAAATAACAAATGTTAAAGACAATTCTAATACTATTATTAGTGCTTTAGTTAAAATATTTGATTATATAACATTTGATTATTTATTTATACATTTTGCATAATTTTGCTCAATTTTGTTCTTTTTGATCTTTTTTTTTCTAAAAAAAGATAATGAATGTATTAAAAGATTATTTGTTATTTAATCCATATTTAAAAAATTCTAATTTAACTTATATAAAAAAAAAATATAATGAAGATTTAAATAATAATAATGTTGTATCAATAGATACATTTTTTAAAAAATACAAAGATTTTGATATTGATATTTATAAAAAATTTAATAAAGAAGTTGAAAATTATTCAAATATTGATGCAATGATACATATGCATAATATTGGAAGTAAAAATGATCTTATATATTCATTTGATTCATTTATAAAAAAATATCCAAAATTTAATTTAAATTATTTTAAAAAATATTATAATATTGATAACATAAATGAAATATTATTAATGTATCATAATAGTTCTGATAAAGAAATAATTGAAGAAAATTATGATAATAATTTTGAAGATTTTAATAAAATACATCCATATTTTGATATTAACAATTATAAGTTTTTTTATAATGTTGATAATGATGAAAGTTATTCAAAAATAATATTTAATATCATAAATAATGATAAAATTGATAAAATTATATATTCAGAGTATACTTTTTATAAGTTATATCCTTATTTTAATATTGAAAAATATAGAAGTATTAAAGATACAAATATTAGTGATTTTGAATTAATGAAATTATGGTATCATTCTGAAAATAAATATGAAGATTTAATTAATAATAATGATATTACATTGATTGATAATTTTAAAAAAAATAAGAAAAAATTAGCACATATTTTTGTACATTTTTTTAAAGTTGGAGGTGGAGAATCTTATTTAGAAAATTTTAATAAATATAATTATATTTTTGATGAAACACTTTTTATTAATAATAATTATAATAATGAAACATTATTTAAATTTAATGGTAATATAATATTTTATGATAATTATAATCAATTAAATCATTTATTAAAAAATTATGATATTATTATTGATCATCAATTATATTGGTTTGATAAAAATAGTATTTTAGAATCATTTAAAAATATAAAAAAAAATAAAATTTTTAGAATAACACATGGTGTTCCGATACATTTTGAAAATATTACTGATTATGATTATTATTATTCAATAGAATTATATAATGAAAAATTATCAGATAAAAGTTGGAATAATCATATTAAATTATATAATAATATTGGAGTGGAAAAAAATAGTAAAAAATATAATTTTAAAGATAATAATATTAATATATCATTAGTTGGAAGAATAAATGAAGATAAAATACCATTAAGTTTTCTAAAAATATTAATAAAATTTTTAAGTGTTCATAAAAAATATATTTTTAATTTTTATGGCGTCATTGATGATTCATATTTTAAATATTTTAACAATGAAATAAATAAAACAAAAAATATAAAATACCATGGAGTAATAGAACCTGAACTTATTAAAAATATTTATTTAAATAATGATATATTAATGCATCCATCAAAATCAGAAGCTGGTGCAACAGTTGTTCTTGAAGCAATGTCATATGGTCTTCCAATTATTTGTAAAAATAATGGTGGATTAGAAAATGCATTGCTTGATACAAAAAATTATTTATGTAATAATGATCAAGAAATGTTTGAAAAATTATTATTAATAAATGAGAGCAATTATAAAAAAATGTTTAAAAATAATATTTTAAAAATATTAAATCATAATAATATTGATTATTTAAACAAAAAATTAATAAATACTATTAATGTAATAAATGATTATGAAAATAATAATAATATACCAAATATTATTCATTATATATTTGGTTTAAAAAAACAGAAAGAAGAATTTTACTTTGTATATTATTTGTCAATATTGTCAAATTATTTAATTAATAAACCGGATATTATATATTTTCATTATCAATATGAGCCTTATGGTTATTGGTGGGAAAAAGCAAAAAAATATATTAAATTAAATTTTGTTAATACAAATGGAATATCTTGGGGATCTAAAAAAATTATAAAATTTGCTCATAAAGCAGATAAGTTAAGATTAGATATTTTATATAAATATGGTGGAATTTATATGGATATTGATACAATTACTTATAAATCATATGAACATTTGCTAAATTATGATTTTGTTATGGGAATACAAGATGAAAATTATGGCAATGAAAAAATTACTTTATATTGTAATGCAATATTATTATCGAAAAAAAATAATATTTTTATAAAAAAATGGATTGATGAATATGAAAAACATTTTATACCAAATGGTTGGTGTGAAGCATCTGTCTTTTTACCTCATAAAATATATAATTCATTATCTGATCAAGAAAGATTAAATATAAAAATACTTGATAAAAAATGTTTTTATTATCCATCTTATTATGAAGTTGATAAAATATTTGAACATGAACTTTTAATTAATGAAAATTTATTAACATTACATTTATGGAACTCTTATAGTGAAAAATATTATAAAAATATTAATAACTTTAATTGGTGTTTTCATAATAATTCTTTATACTCTTGTCTCGTTAAAAATATATATAATATTATGAAACCTGAAAAAAATTTATTTTATGCTGATTTTTATACAACACATGATAAAATATATAATATATCAATTATATCTATATATAAAAGTGAGTTCAATAATTGCTATGAAAAAATGTTATACTCTTTATTAGATCAATTATCTTTATTTTTATTAAATATTGAGTTAGTTATAGTAAATAATAGCAACGAAGATTTTTTTTATATTTATGATAATAATGAAGTATTAAAACAAAAATTTTTGAATAACAATATTAATGTAAAAATAATAAATTTAAATAATATTATTAAAGATTCATATGCATTAAATATTGGTATTGAAGTTTCTACTCATAATTTAATAACATTTTGTAGTTTTGATATTACTATGTTTAATAATAGATTAATAAATCAATGTATAAATTACAATAATATGATAAATGAAAATAAAAATAATAGTAAAATATTATATAATAAAAGTTATGAAAATGAAAAATGTATAAATATCAGTTCTAAAGAATATATATTTAATATTTTCAATGATAATAATGTATATTTTAATAGTAATAGCATTATTTTTAATAAAAAAGATTTGTTTAATTATTTTCCGTACAATTATAAAAATAATGAAGAGATGACAATAATATTTATAATATTAAATTGTTTTAACAATAATTTTATTGAGTATGATAATAATATAATTAATTTAAATAGTAATAATAATGTAAAAGATGATTTTTTAAATACTGACTTTAAATATTTAATAAAAAATATAAAGAATAATATTACTGATTATAATATTACAGCTGCTGATATTATTAATAATGATTTTAATAGTACATACAATAAAAAATTTGTAGATACTATAATAAAAGAATATTATGAAAATAATATTGATAATTTATTTATTTTAGAATATATTAAAAATATTTATAATATATAATTTATTATTTATTAATCATAATAATACTTTTTATGAAAAAATCCATAATTTGTTATTATATCATTAATATCACTATATGATTCTTTTTGATATGTACACATTGGATATACGCAATATTTATTGGACAAACATTTATTATAGGTACTATCTATTTCAATATCAGAACATTCTATAATATTAATAATTTTATCAATATTACTTCTTTTAAATATTTGTGCTGTTGTTGTAAGTCCATTTTCAATTTTAAGTAAATTATTATTTATAAGTTTAGCATCATCTTTATTTTTTAAATTTACTGATAAATAAAGTATATCAAAATTAGGATCATTTTTAATTAAATCATTTAATGCAAAATTTAAATAAATAATAGTATATTCTTCAAAAATTACATCATCTTCTAATATCATTATATACTCTTCATTATATGTTTTACATTTTTTCAAAACTTCATAATGACTATTTTTACACCCAGATGCTTTTTTTAAATATTCAAGATCTTTTTTCCATGCTTTTTTTTGATTAATAATTTTATATTTTTTATAATTACTTTCATTAATAATTATTCCTGAGAATTTTTCATAATTATAAATACCTACTTTTTCACATTCTTTTATTATTGATGATAGTCTATCGGTTCGATGATCTAAATTTATAATAATTGTTTTAATATTATCCCACAAATTATAATTTATAATATTTCTTTTTTGAATAAAATCAAATAATATATTATCATTTTTATTCATTTTTAATGAATAAATTATTTGAGTATTATTATTGTTATATATATCTGGTAAATTTTCAAAACTTGAATTTGGAGATTTTATTTCAATTAAATCATCTATTTCATAATTTTTAGAATTACACTTTTTTTTTACTTTTTCAAAAAAATAATTAAGTGAATATTCATCATATTCATTAAATAATTCATTGTCAAAATTACCAATATCTTCAAATAAATTTTTATTGATAAAAATAATTTTATCTATATTTTTCATTAATAAACCTTTATTTATACTTTTAATATATTCTAATTGTTTAATATATTCAAAATTACAAAATATTAAGTTTTCATAATGGAAAACATATTTAACAAATATTTTTGAAATGAGATTGTAAGCAAATAATTTATTTAATTTATTTTCATTAAAATTTGTATTATTTAAAAAATAATAATTAATATTGTTAATATCATAAAAATCTAAATTATTATCAATAATATTACCAAATTCAATAATATTTATTTGATAATCTTTATCAAATATAGTTTTATATTTTTTTATATTATTATAATAATCATTATCTTCTTTATTTGAAGAATTTACAAAAATAATTATTTGATTTTCACAAATAATATTTTTTATTTTTTTAAATAAAGTATTTTCAAAATAATAATAATTTAATATATTATTTTTGTAACTATATATTAAAAAATTTAATTCTTTCAATTCATCTTCAATGCCTACATATTTATTTTTATTATTTCTAATAATATCAAAATTTTTATTTATTAAATATGCTTTTTCATCACTATAATTATCCATAAATTTTGCATAATAATTATCTATTATATCAAATGATTTAAAACAAAAATAATCTTTAATTAATAAATTATTATCATAATTTTTTAAAAAATTTTTATTATTTGTTGCTCTTTTCAAAAAAGTATATAGTATTATCATATATTTAGAATTATCAACTTTAGTTGCTAATGTAAGATGAGTTAATAATTCTTTTTTAAATATTAATAAATTGATATTTTCATTAGAGTAATAATCAGTAAATAATATTTTTTTTGAAAAAAATAATTTATTAATGAATTCTAATGAAAAAAGTGGATTTATTAAATAATTATTATCAATAATTAAAATAAGTGAATTATCATCAGCTAATTCTGTTAAAAATAAAATTATATCAATATTATTTAATAAAGAATTACTTTTAAAAATAAATATATTATTACTCTTTTCATACTTTTCTAAAATATCAATCTTAATATTATTTAAAAATATTATTAAATTATAATTATCATACTTTTCTTTTAATAAAAATAGTAGGTTCTGAATATATTTATCTATGTTATTTTCATCTATAATAAATAATATATTTATTTTAAAATTCAAAGTTTTATGTGTTTCTTTTATAGGATTTATATACTCTTCAATATAAATATGATCAATACTTAATGGCATATTTATTTTTAAATTATTTAAATCAATAATAGAATATTTATCAAAAAATTTATAATAATAAATATTTTCATATAATATTATTCCATAGTTATTATCGTTTATATAATCATATTGATTAAATTTAATTATTTTTAAATTATTATTTAATTCTAAATTTTTATAAGTATTATATTTTAAAAAGTTTTCACATATATATAATTTATTGTGTATATCTTTTAATTTAATATTATTATCAATTTTAAATAATTTATTATTGTTAATAATATAATTGCTAAATTCTGTTATTAAAATATTATTTTCTAAAAATAAATTATTAAAAATATCATCAATAAAATATATATTATTATTTGATAATGATATTTCCCCAACATTATTTTTATTATATATAAAAATTTTTTTAAAATTTGAAAATGATATACTATCTTTAATAATAAAATTATCAAATATTAAATAATCACATAATTCTTTTTCAGAGTCACTATTATATAAAAAATAATTTATATCTTTTAAAAAATTTATGTTAATTATATTACTACTATCTTTTATAAAGAGTATTATATTCATATTATGATAATTTATTAATGATAATGCTTTATAAAAAAAGTTATCATTAACAGAATTGCTATTATTTATAATAATACCTATTGTTTCTTTATTAAAATTTAATAAATTTTTTATTTTGTATTTATTGCTAATATCATTATTAATAATTTCATTTTTTAAATAATTATTTTCAATATTATTTGTTTTATTTTTATGATAAGAATTTTTAAATTCATAGATTGATACATTAATTATTTTAAAATTTTTAATATCAAAATCTGGATATAATAAATTAAAATGATCATCTGAGCAAATTCTATGTTCGTTTATTCCACTTAAATGCCAATGTGCCATTAATTCACTTTTATCATTTATCATTATATCGGGATTATATAATTTATAACTATCATGATTATAATAAGGATATTTTTGTAAAAAAGACTCAATAGAATATATAATATTATTTTTACTTCCAATTAAATTCCAATGATTTTTTAATTGGGAATTATTTAATTTTTTTAATTCAGGATTAAATAATTTATAAAAATTAAAATTCATTATAATTGTTTAGAAAAAAAAAAGTTTTAAAAAACTAATGCGTTTATATTTTTATATTTTTTAAAATTATTAAAATATAAATGGTAAAAAATTTACTTGTTACGGGTGGTTGTGGTTTTATTGGTTCGAATTTTATAAATTATTATTTTTATAGTAATAATGATGTAAAAATTATTAATTTAGACGCAATGTATTATTGTGCAAATGAATTAAATATTAAAGAAGAAATTCGTAATTCTGATAGATATCATTTAATTAAAGGAAATTTATGTTCAATTGATTTATTAAATCATATATTAGATAACTATAAGATTGATACTGTTATTCATTTTGCAGCACAATCACACGTACAAAACTCTTTTGAAGATTCTTTAAAATATACATATGACAATATATTAGGAACTCATACATTATTAGAAAGTTGTAGAAAATATGGTGCTATTAAAAAATTTATTCATATATCTACTGATGAAGTTTATGGAGAATCATTATTATCAGAAGATGAAGAGAAGAAAAATGAACAATCAATATTATGTCCTACAAATCCATATGCTGCAACAAAAGCAGGTGCTGAATTAATTGCAAATTCATATAGATTTTCATTTAAAATGCCTATTATTATCACAAGAGGTAACAATGTATATGGACCATGTCAATATCCAGAAAAATTAATTCCGCGTTTTATTGAATTGCTAAAAGAAGATAAAAAAGTTACTATTCAAGGAGATGGTTCAAATGTTCGTGCATTTTTACATGCATTAGATGTAGCAAAAGCACTTGAATTAATACTAGAAAAAGGTAAAATCGGTGAAATTTATAATATTGGAAGTGATGAAGATAAAGAGTATACTGTATTAGAAATAGCAAAAATTTTAATAAAACTAATTAAAAATAGTGAAGATTATGACTCTTATATTGAATATGTTGAAGATAGACCTTTTAATGATAAGCGTTACTATATTAGTAA
>JACCDO011536086.1_pt1 | contig 27749 bp, 26 predicted proteins | sample 7446101 | NCBI WGS metagenome assembly JACCDO01 (sample SAMN15323440, study PRJNA562643) | freshwater metagenome | isolation source: river surface water | place: USA:Blue River Watershed | collected 2017-08-16
GTTCCTCCTCGTTCTCTCCGCCCATGAGATTATGCAGCATCTTCATGTATTGTTCAGATTCTTGCTCGTTATTCAACCAATTCGGATGTTCTTTCTCCCACTCTTTCATCTTCAATATGTGTTTGTGTGCAATCTTGTTAATCGCCGTATTCATCTTGTCACCATTATCCTTATTCCAGCGATTCTCTTCCTTTATGTAAAATTGCAGCCGTTTCTGGTCACTGCAGTGAATTGGTCGCTCATTAGACCCCAATTCACTGAGACTGCGAATGATTATATCCGAAATTCCAGCACTATACCCCAGATTGTTTGTGCGAAACAAATCATCCATCGTAATTCGGATGCTCTCTATGAAATCTCGCAGTGTCATCGCATTCTTACAATACTCGTTAAGGAACACATTTATAGAAATCTTATTGTTGATAGTGTTGTTCACCACATTCCCAGGCATTTTCGTCGCCATCTTAATCATCTCCTTATTCTCGTCCACCAATTTCATAAACATCGTCGTCAATTCCTTAAGTTGATCCTCCTTCTGTTTGCTCAACAAGTCAATGTAGTCCTTCTGTATTTGATTCTGTGTTTTAAGCAATTCAATCAGGTCATCACCGGGTTCAGTTGCGACAGCACCTCTTTTATCGCAAACCCGTTTATGCTTACACATGCTCGACTGATGCTTGTATGTTTTAGCACAATAAGGACATGCGAGGCGATTTATTGTTAGTCCCTCTGCGGCTAAAATATGCTTTCGTGTTGTCAAGTGCTTTCCGTAGTCTTTCCGGTTCGTCGTAACATATTCACATTTATCACAGGAATATTGCTGGGAGGACATTTATTAGTATAAATTGCTAATAAAAATCCCTTTAATATTTTAATGTAAAACAAATAAAATTAATGCTATTGATTACTTAAGTATAAAAATGGCATCCGAACAGATTCAACTGGATTTAGAGGAATTGGAGAGAATGGGAGTGGAAGAGGCGAGGGAATTGCTGCAGAATCTGGTTGCTAAGGAACCGACTGCGGATGATGAGGACAAAATCACCATCATACAAGAACTCAAGTTGCCCGGTGACGTGTCTATTGACATGCTGTATCAGTTGGTCGATTATAAGTATTTGGAATTCGCGGATGATGTGCGTGTTGGCATGTTTTTAAAGTGGATTCCACTGAAAAAACCTGATGATATACGGTTGAAACATGGTGCAGTTGTGTGCAAAATCCGAGAGACAGAAGAAGACGAAGTTTACGTGGTTTGCCGCTTATTGAAGCGGGTTGGCGGGAGAACGGTGTTTTTCGAACTGAATTTCGATGAGAACCTGCTGTTTTTTAAGAGGTATTAGGCAGGAGCAGGAAGTGTAAGAGGAACTTCTAGTAAATTGTCTGACTTAACAGTCAATGTTCTGTCTGATGTCATTTTTATCGTGAACACTTTTCCACTAACATAATCGTTAACATGAGTTTTAAAGGTGTCCAGTTCAAATGGATCGCTATAACCAATGCCACTAAGTTGCAATTCTACATCATCATCTGCAGCAGATTCAGTTGCAGACAATGCATTGCCATTAAGATATAATACTGCAATTGCACCATTTGTTTCTGTAATTAATGTGCCTGAAATTGAAGGCATTGTGTAAATATAAACATTTTCACTCTGTTTTGTTATTAGAGATTCAACAATTGTTTCATTTCCAGGCTTAAAGTTTACCTTGACTGTTTTGCCATTTGCTACAATGATGCTAAATTCTAACTCGCTAATTCTATTTTCTGCAAATGAACTAGATGTATACACTACATCTGTTGTAGTAACAATCATGGTATTAACATACTTGTTTGTTGTCTGGTCTGGTGGAGTTCCATTAAATGCTAAATTATTAATATCATCGCCTCTTATTTTATATTCAGTTACTTCCGGTACTGGTGCAATCTTGCCTCCATCCGGTGCTCTCTTGGAAATCATAGCACGGATTCCACCAACTCTCGAGCCAATGCTCAATCCAAGACCGCCGCTATTAAACGCAGGTGCTCCAGTAATCAATCCTTTGCGAATGTGTGCAGGCATTTTCTTATATATAACGCGAACATAAAAACTTTCAATTCTTCTTTTTATCCTTAAATACCAAACTTCGACGCGTTTTGGCCAATTTCCAGCCATCCTTCTTGTTTGCAACAAATTTCGCCTTCTTTTTGCAAGTGACTTTGTTAAACTTTAGTCCCCTGTTCCTAAAAATGCTTTTATTGCATATCGCAATCGCACCATTTTCTCTCGATGTTTCTGGACGCACTCTAAGCGTCTTTTTTACCTTCTTAATGCATCGGCACATTTTTCTCGCCAATTTCCCTTCAATCAACGTCTTATCCTTTCCATCGTAACCATAATTATCGGCAATTGCCGCGTAATCTGCTGGTCTTAACCAATATGTAGTCATTTTCTCTCTACATATTTGTTAGAACTAAAGTTAAAAGTGTTTTTGGCATCAGCCTAGAACACTTTAAAAGTGTGTTTGGACTAAAAGTTCCGTTGGACATACTTCACATCATTGTGTGCCTTGTGCGAATACACCGGATGGGTATTCTTATGAAGCACCCGCAATGCATTCAACTTCTTAATCAATGTCCCGCGGCCATAAGCCTTAACAGATCTCTTCAACGCAGAATGGCGTCTATCCGCCTTTGACTTGAGAGAATAGCCATACTTCTTAAGTTCTCCCGATTTCAATGGACCAATGAGGGAAGCACCCTTTCCAGGTTTCCCCAAGTCCTTAATGCATGCACTCTTAACCCTCACTCCATTCTTCCTAGTATATGCTGCCCTACGAATCATACCACGTTTGCAAGCAGTTTTTGCCATTTAATCTACGCCTACACAAAAAAATTCAACTCAAAAATTTGCACACATTTATAATATCATCAAATTATATGACGTCACATCTAGTTAAGAAAAAGACCATCGTATTTGACATGGATGAGACTCTTGGACATTTTGCGGAACTCAACATGTTTTGGACGTCTCTTAAAGAATACTTGTATCTCAAGAATCTATCGCATCACATCATTGACAAGCATCTCAATATAAAAGAAACCACGTTCTTCCAGTTGCTAGACCTCTATCCCGAATTTCTCCGTCCCAACATCACAAGCATCCTAAAGTATCTCAAAACAAAACAAGAAAACGGAGACATTGACAAAATCATGATTTACACCAACAATAATGGCCCCAAAGAATGGGTTCTCTCCATACGCGACTATTTCAACGCAAAACTCGGCTATCCTATATTTGACAACGTCATCGCTGCGTTCATGGTGAATGGGAAAATCGTCGAACCAAAACGCACGACATTTTATAAAACATATGAAGACCTCGTAAATTGTGCGAAACTCAGCAAACATGCCGAAGTCTGCTTCATCGACGACCAATACCATCCACACATGATAAACGACAAGGTCTACTACATTTACACACAACCCTACGTGATTCGCATTGATTTCGCCGAGATGATCGCACGGTTCCTTAAATCGCACATCATTGTCCTTCCAGAACACTCCGAATTCACCGAATTTATGCTCTATAAACTTAAAAACTACGCCTATTCGGTGACAAAAACGGCCATCACCGACGATGACCGCCAAATGAGCCAAGAAATCATCCGTTATTTACAGTCATTCGTGCGAAAAGGCGTACCAAAACACACTATAAAAGGGAAATTGAACATTTCAAATAAGAGCAAGACCAGAAAGAACAGGTTCTAACGCATCCGCTACCTGAACATAGTTTAAAACGTTTTGTATTTTGTCGAGAGAAAGACTAGTCAATATGAATATTCCTGCAGAAAATGCAATTTGCTTGTTCATCCCACTAGAACTCATTGAAATGAATGGATTAAATGTCAGTACAAGAACGACTCCAACATACAACTTAAGAAGTGTCCTCAAATATTCCAAATATTCAGGGGCTTTTCTCCATATTCCAAAATATGCAACTACATATAAACAATAAACAACATAGTTTGCTATCAAGAACAAGTTCATTTATATTTTATTCATATATAATAAACATGTACATCAAAGCCTGGGTTCACATTATAAGCATTTCAATCGTTCTGCTTACAGCAATATACGGGGGTGCTTGCTCGTTTATTAAGCGACTTCCAAAGACACCCAAGGCTGTTCTGGTTGTTGCTATGGTTGCAGCACTGTCCCTCGTATTCCGACGCGACACCTACTTGCCATTCCTCGGAGAGACGGTGTATCCATGTGAAAACCTCACCGAAAAGACGCCTGATGGTGCTGATTCGACGGTTACCGTAACCGATGTACCGGCAAATTCCAAGGTGATCTACTGGGCAGCCGAACCAAGCACAACCGTCATCGGCAACCCATGGGATGCTTATGGAAAATACGAGAATTCGGGAGTGGCTACGGCGGATGGCACTGGAAGCGTCCAACTTCGCATAAGAAAGCCCACTGGATACAAGGTGCCAACTGGACGCGAACTTAAGCCACATGTTCACTATCGTTTCTGCCAGGAATCAGGCATTTTAAGCACAATTCGCACGACATCTCTTTAATTTTTGTGTTGCTTATATTAAAATGGTTAAATTTGATATAAGCGCGTTATGGCAAGCAATTCAGTATGCAATTCGAAGCGTTCTTGGGATGTTTGCTTTCTTATTAATGTATAAAGCAAGTGTAAATAAGCACAACCGTGATATTAAGAATTCTTATAAACATCAAGAGTTCTCGCACTCGCATCAGTCGCCGCTACATACTTCGGCATCCAAAAATACGGAATCACACGAGCACATTTCGGGTAATGCTTCTCAAAAATGGAGCGATAATAATGCTGCTCACGCGTAGTCGGTTGATTATGCTCATACACGCGAGACACATTAATATCAAGCGACGAAACATGTTCCTGAATAATTTGATACCACGACCGCGAATGCTTGCTCACACCATCACTAAATGCCTCTTTTTTGCGGAACAGCACCTCTTGTGGAAGAAGACCATATGCAGCAAACGCGGTGCGAAACATAAACTTCTCCTGCTTTCCAAGCCGTGTATGAAACCTGTAATTTGGATGAAGCGACAAGTATGTCTGAACAAATCCGGCGTCCAAGAAAGGTGTGCGTGCCTCCAATCCATTTGCAGCAATACACCTATCCGACCTCAGCACATCAAAGTAGTGTATGTTCTTCAGAAGCCGCACACATTCCTTGTCAAACTCAATTGCATCACCAGCCAATCCCATGTACAAATAACCGCCCATCACCTCATCCGATCCGTCACCATTAAAAATCACCTTAGCGTCACTGTTCTCGCTGATGTACTTGGCAACCAAGTAATTCCCGACACTTGCCCGCACACTCGTCGTATCATAGCTCTCAATCACGCGAATAACCTCGGGAATCGCATCTAAAAACTCCTTCTCCGTGACGATTACCTCGTGATGATCTGTGCCAACGTGTTCTGCAACCATTCGTGCATATTTCAAGTCTTCGCTGTCTGCAAACCCAATGCTATATGTCTCAATCTTCTCCGTGTGTCCGAGTTCCTTGTAAAACTTTGCAACTAGTGCAGTAACAATGCTACTATCAAGTCCACCTGACAGCAAACAAGCAATCTTGCGTTCGGATGTTTCGACACGCTTCTTAACTGCATTAGAAAATGCGACATAAATGTCCTTCCATGCGTCAATCGCACCAACTGAATCACAAATTGCATTGCCACCTACTACTCGCCAGGCAACTTCTCTCTCAACACACTCCCAATACATGGGTGTTTCAAACTCATCCCTATCATGATTGTAAACACTGTTTCGAAGGCTTGGCATATCAACATCTGTTAGTATAAATTTGCTGTAAGTTCCAGGTGTAAACTGCTCCATTCTCTCCACCTTAACATTTGCCCACTCGAACAAGTTGACAATGCCTTTCAATTCCGACGCAAACGCATAAAACTTAGGGGAATAACACGCAACCGAACTGTAATCAGTGTGATACATATCTACGCGGCTTGCCTCGGCAACAAACAGCGGCCTCACTCCGAATGCATCCCTCGCCACATAAATCTCGTCTCCATCAATCAAAATAAACGCGAAATAACCGTCCAACATACGCAAACACTGCTCAATGCCGTACTTCTTATACAAATGAATGATGACCTCACAATCACTATGTGTCTGAGGCTTCACATCGGACATCATCTCATAAAGACGCTTATAATTATAAATCTCGCCATTACACACCAGTTTCACGCCATCCACAACAAACGGCTGATGCGATCCCTTGTCGAGACCATTGATCGCAAGTCGGTGAAATCCTAGTGTTGTCCGGCCATCATATTCCACAAGAGCAGAGTATTCTGGACCACGTGACTTAATTGCATAAAAAGACTCATCAATAACAGACTTTGCAATAGGTACACTTGCGTTGTTGTTCAATAGACCGAAAATTCCGCACATGATTGGAGAGAAAACTACAATTATGTATGCATATATCTTTAAATGATCTTTATAAAGTATATTCTTCATGCTGCGATTTGTCATAATCGCCAGAAATAACCTCAAAATACCCCATTCTCACATCCTCATCTCCTTCTTCAAGTATTTTTTCATACAATTCTTGAACTTGTTTCTTTGTTTCTTCTGTGGGTTCAAACATTCCGAGAGACCTACTAACCGAACATCTAACACCATAACACGCCTCACCCATGTGCATCCGTACAACATCAAGTGCATACACTCTGAAGTCAGGGTAATTTTCTTCAAGCCACTTTGCATCAAGAACTCTATGACGCGTTCCATCTGCTACTCCATAAACAAGATATGCATCAAAGCAGCCGTACATTTACATATAAAAAGAGAAAATTGAAATTGTTTTAACATAAATTGCTTTATTTAATTCACACAAACTAAAATGAGCAAATTCGTAGAAGACCGATTCAATCAATATGTGGTTGTAAATTATCTTGCTGCCCCAGCAACTTGGGCAGGAAAAATAAAATTGGATTGCTCTAAATGTGAAGTGATGATTCTTGAAGTTGACCGAGAATGGAGAAATCAAGGCATTGGAACATCGTTGCTCAAACATGGAGAGAAAATTCTTAAAGAACGAGGGTGTACCACAGCAAATGTGTATGTTGGTCGAATTGATCATTGTGCCAACCCTCCATATGAATTTTATAAAAAAGCAGGATACAAGCACGACTTTTGGAGAAATCTTGGTCTTAATCCAAAGCCGTATATGTATGCTGACTTAACTTAACCAATGGATGACTTAAAAAATTGAAAAACATTTTTTGTATTTCAATAAAAGGTATTTCTCTCCATCACCACAACCATGTCTATTAAAGCCGAACTCGCAACCAAAGGATACGCCATCGTCGAGAATGTTCTCTCGCCTCACGAGATTGAACTTGCCAAGGAATACTTCTACAACTGGATTTACAGCAGCCCTCAACTGATTAAGCTCCACCCCACGATTGACCCGCATGGAATCTTCAAGTTTGGCGAAGTTGGCCACCAGAAGCATGCTTGGTTCATCCGCACACGCGACGCAGTCCAGGCACCATTCCGCGAAATCTGGGGCACCGATGAACTCATCACCAGTTTCGACGGCTCGTGCTGGATTCCGAGTGGCATGAAGAAAAAGGACAACATCTGGACACACACTGACCAAGCACCTAACAACAGCGATTTCCAGTGCGTCCAGAGTTTCGTCGCCCTCACTGAGAACAAGTCACGCACGCTCGTTGTATACGAAGGCTCTCACCTGCTTCACGCCGAGTATGTGAAATCACGTGGACTCACTGGAACCAAGAATTGGCAACTGATTGACCACGACTACTTGAAGAGCATTGAGGATCGCAAGCGTGTTCTTCATGTCAAGGCCGGCAGCATGGTTCTTTGGGATTCCCGAACATTCCACCAGAATCAGTATGGCACTGACCACGATGAGGAGAGAATCGTTCAGTACACGTGCTTTCTCCCGCGAGCCCACCCGAAGAACACTCCGAAAATGGCTGAAAAGCGTCAAAAGTACTTGGAAGAGCGACGCACAACAAGCCATTGGCCCTGCCCAATTCACGTCAATGGACTTCAGCCCCAGAACTACGGCAACCCCGACCTGATGATTGACTATTCGAAACTGGAAGAGCCTGATTTGAGTGAATTTGAGGATGATATTGCGAAACTTGTTTAACCCTGTAATGCATTTGTTGTGATTAAAAAATATATTTTTTAATTCATCCGTAATAACTCACCTTTAAATATTAGAGAATGATACAAGTTGTTTGCTTTGCAGTGCTATTCTTTGTAAACACGTGGTGAGTGACGCGTGCATAAACCTTCATTCCCTTCTTCGCAAACTTTGCACGTGGAACCCAGTCCATGATGTAAACAGGTTCAATGTCTGTGTAAGTCGTCGTATATTTTCCAGTAATTCCGACTTCCATCTCCTCATCCATCTCTCGAATGGCAGCATCCTTGAACGACTCACCCTTGTCAACGAACCCACCAGCCCAGGCAAGTTGCTTGCGTCCAGGACCGTTCACCCTGATGATGAGGACAAACCAATCAACACCATCAAGATCAGTAATAATCACAACATTGTCAGATGCCTCACCACAATCATCCTTTTGGTCGAGACACCATGAATTTGAACACTGCTCAACGTCATCCTCATCAGGCGACTCGTCGAGGTACTTTGACATAGAAATTCCGAGTGCCTTTGCGTAAACTGCAACATCGTGCTCATTAATGAATTCCATATTGTCCACGTCAAACTGGATTTTCCCGTCATGCTCAGCAATCTTCTTGTTAATCTTTCGCATCAGGCGTCGATTGCGAATGCGTGTGAGAGCATACACAATTTCGAACTTCTTCGCATAATCTTCGCGGCCAATCTTGCGATAATAATCCATTGCGAACCTGGGATGGCAAAATGGCATCAGAACACTACCATTCATCACATCAGCGGCTCTAACAAGCCGAACATGTGCTGCATCATCCTTGGCAACGAGGTTAATAGTGAATCCACCGAGATTGGGTGCGGACATTGTTGGTTGAGTGGTTTGGCAGGGGAAATTGTTCGAATCATGAATGTCCGGTTTGGCATTTCAATTTTCTCGGGTCAGCAACTTAAATAACCGCCGTTTCCATGGCAACCATATAATATATTCCAAAACAACTTAAAGAACCGCACTTTCCAGGTCAATAAATAATATATATTCCAAAACAACTTAAAGAACTTTCCAACTTTTAAAATAATTTTTCGGATAGGCAATACGATTTTCGATTTTGGACATTTTTAAAATGTCCATTTTTGACTTTTGCATTCTTCTTCCCGAAAAATCGTGATTTTTTCGACTGTGACCAACCATGGTAAGGACGTTTTTCAGTGATTTTCACGACCAGACCATAAATGTTTTCAGTCAGGGGATGGACATTAGCCGCCATTAGCCTAATTTCGGCTAATTTTTGTCCCATTCACCAGAATCCACCCGAACATCAGTAAGCGGACAAGTCTGGACATTTCTCCGTCAGTAAGGCGGTTGGTCACAAGGAAAATCCCCAAAATCCCGTTCATCGTCAGGATTTTTTGTAGGCTATATACATAAATGTTACACGGAGTAGTCAGAGGAGCATATACCTTCAACCATGAACGCTTACAGCAGTTGAACGACCGCATTCAACAGCGAAACTTCCCAAGCCAAGACCTGCAGACACACTTCTCTCCTAGGTCAACTTCAACCAGACAATGTATGTTCCCCATGGTCGACAATCATGCACCAGCATCAACGCCAATTAAGAAGAATCCCAACTACAACATAACAAACCAATTCAATCCAGGCAGTCAGTCGCCTTGGTCTGGATATATGACATCTGTCGATGATGAGTCACGATTACGCAATCAATTCCATGCGAATCAGCCGGCAGCACAGTCGAAATACATCCCATCGTCGTCAAGCGACCTCTATCACTACAACATTCAGCAGGAAATAATTAATGCTCATAGAAATCAACAGTCAAATATCATAGAACAACCGGCATCAGACATTACAGTCGCCCAGCCATATCCAAGACTCTTTGAAACGCCAAAATTCTCTCCATTTGATGCAAATGAGTATGGACTCGGCATGAATACCTTCGAGAATCACACTAGACAACAGGTTAGAGACCTTGGACTTTACGCTAAACGCCCTAAAAATAAGTAATTCAACAGTATATTAGAGCATGAACAAACATGATTGGGGATTCGTCAACCAAAAATATGCGGCCATTAAACAGGAACAAACCGATTTAATGGCTGAAATGAGAGAAGATCTCGAGTTTTATCGTAAACGCATTTATCAAGCAACAAAAGACTTGACAAAGAATGATTTTGACACAAATCAACATGCAATCAAAAATGCTTTCATCCATTATGCCCGAACACTTATTGAACACTTTAAACTTGAGGACATTAAAGAGTTAATGTCTGAGCAATTGGACACCATTATTGAGGAAAGTGAAGAAGACCTTTGTGAAGAAGAACCAATGTCAGCCGATGAAATCACAAAACAATTCTTAATTCGTGGAGAGAAACCGAGCATCATTCGTATCGAAGATTGTTTTAATGTTATAAAGACGGCGACATCCACCGAAGAGGAACCACCATTTAAACCAAAACGCACACGTTCTGTGCCAACACCAATCATTAACATTCGTCAAGATAAATTTAGAGAGAAGGGCGTCAAAAAGAAGTCCGAAAATAAAAATTTACAGTCAAAAAATAAAGATTCGCCTATTATATATGAGACCAACCCGCAAGAACAAGAGGACAAACCAGTCTCGCAAGAAAACAGTTAAGGCATTAAATTGCTCACCGCGTCCAAAGAGCAAAACACTCGATTTCACGTGCTTCACTGCTGAAATGCTCGAAAAACTGAGGAATCTGTGGAATGCTCGCCATCCAGACGTTAAGATTGATGATACAGACCCTAAACAAATATGGGATGCACTCAGTAGTCGTCTAAGCAAAACATGCAATACAGAGGCTTGCTGGCTCAATCAGTCGTTTGCCAGATTCAACCTGGATGAGAATCTGAAAAACTATGTGTTCGCACCGAAAAGCCCGAAAACATGGAAAAAGAACCCAAATGAGTGGCTTTCCAGTGTGGATATACTCGACATTATGAAACATTATGAGAGAAACTTTAAGAAATACGAATTTTTCGGTCCATCCCCAATTGACTTCGATGCTCATATGATGTATGACCAATGTGTCTGGGAAGAAATATGCAAGTTTGACCTGGAACAACAAATAGCACGCGGAAAGACGAAACTTGGATTCATATTCAACTTGGACAAGCACAATCAACCGGGTTCGCACTGGGTTGCACTGTTTGTAAGCGTAAAGAAGAGAGAAATCTACTATTTTGATAGTTATGGAGATGATGCACCTCCTGAAATCCTCACATTAGTTAAGCGAATTCAAGAGCAATCCTCCAAAATCGGACCGAAATATGAATACAAGTACAACAAAACACGACATCAATATGGAAATTCGGAGTGTGGAATGTATTCTCTCTATTTCTTGGTTCACTTAATCAGAGAGAAAGCGTTTGACAAGTTTAATGCAGAACGAATCAAAGACAAATATGTGGAGAATCTGAGGAAGAAGTATTTTAATTGAAGGGTTCAGCCGTACCGATCAACATGTAATCTTTTCTAACTATGTATGATAACTTTGTCACCGGGTCCCAATCACTTTTATACGTGTTGTGTGCATTTAATTGTCTCATGTGTGGATTATGTTTATCGTAATATTCACAGGCTTCCTTTTTTGTTTTAAATTTAGATTTCATATACCCAATGTGTTCATATCCTTCGTCAGAAATGTATTTAACAACTTCCAATACATACATTTTGTAAAAACAAAATGAAAAACATTTAAGTATTCGTATGAATTAAATATATAAAAACACCCGATATATTTAATTATTAGCAAACCATGCAAAATAACCCATATTTACCGCAACAACCACAAATGCAGCCGCCTAATTATGCACAGCAGTCGCAGCAACAACTTCCTTTTCTCTCCAATCAAAACAAGGAACTCGTATATGAGATTCTTCAGGAGAATACTAAGAAGAAGTTCCGCCTCATGTTAAGCGACATCCCTGACTTTATTCGTGTATTAGAAGATGTATTCGTTGATGTTGACCGTTCTCTCGGAAGGCAAGTCGATACAACAACTAAGAACAAGCAGGCAATTTCACACTTGTATAAGCACATCAATGGCTGGGTATCCAATCAAACTGTCCCGCAAACAAATAAGGGTGAAATGCTCAACCGAAATTACGAGGCAGCCAGACAAGATTTCGCCAGATACAAGGTCGATACCCAGAAACCAACAGTAAACCTTCAGGAAGAGTTGGATAGGGAGGCGGTTAATATGAAGCAGCAATTTAGTAACGTTAACCCTGATGACGCATATTCTCTTATTGTTGCACAGAGAGAAAAGGAAGAAGCACAAATTAAGAAAATGCAAAAGCAAAACGAAGACATTGCAGTTGCTTGGCTGAATCCAAATGGAACACCTTCGCAAAATTCAGCAAATCACAATAAAGTAGAGAAGAAATCGAATATTGTTGCACATGATATGCCGACAGTGAACCTCGATTATGTAAAGCCGCCGTCAAAGAAACTTACAAGAGACGCAATTAAGCGACATTTGCCCGAGAAAACAGTGATGTTTAACAATGCAGTTGAAGTGTTCACACCTGATCCAGAAGAAACCGATGAGACAATTTTAAAGACAAACACAACCAACAACGTCAATCAGCCAAATGTGATGCTTTCAAACGGTCCAGCAGGAAGCGACTTTAATCCATCTCAGCCAGATGCGAATCTCTGGTGGAACAAGAATTTTCAAAAGCCGCAACTTAACATTGACGAGAAAACGCTTGTTACCAAGAATCTTCACGATAATGTGATTTCTCTCAATGAAAAGTTCGTTTCTTTCAAGTCTCTCCATATTAATAACATCGCATTGCCAAATCGCCTCATTACAACAACCAATGAATTGGACATGGATATTCACAGCAAAATCGCCGATTTGCCATATATTTATGTCGAAATTTTTGTGAATGGCGATTTGTTGCATGCATCACCATCACAATCAAAGTTTATGTATAGGCAAGACAAGGAAGTAGGCAATTACATTTATTTCACATGCAATCAGAGCATAAGCAGTGAAACTAACCCAGTTGTGGCAACGATTGCACTGAGATTTTACGATGAACATGAGGAACCCCTCGACATTACGCCGCTTATTAAAATGGAAACCCTCATAAATGGCACACAAATAACTAACAAAATAAATAAGAACGCGAAGTTCAATGATGCTCAGATGTCATACATCAAGGTTAAGCAATTTGGTGGTGAATTTGCACCGAATGACGTCATTCAGATAAATGATAGCAAATATAAGGTGGTCGGAGTGTGCAAGGTAAATATAAGAGATGAAGAACACATTAACATTGAAGGACTTAATCAAACGAAGGATTACAATACAATGATTGTTCAACTGGACAAAGAGATCGAAATTGATGCGAAAATAATGAATTTGAGTCGGTTGCCGATGATTATTGTGAATGTTGTTAAGTAAAAGACCAAATTACTTAAATATTATGGTTTATCACTATAACACTTAATGACTCATTCAATCAGCCAAGTCAAATGTATTCCTGGGTTATGGATAGGCGATTATGATGCGGCAACCAACAAAGAATTGTTGGACGATTGTGCAATAACCCACATTCTTTCTCTCTATCGCACACCAGTTTTTCCAAATGATTACGAATACATGTGCATCAAGATTGAAGACATTGAAACAGTCAATATTTACCAGCATTTTCGTGAAACCAACGAATTCATAGAGCAAGGCTTAAAAGATGGATATGGTGTGTTTGTTCACTGTGCTGGTGGAGTTTCGCGGTCGACGACGATAGTTCTGGCTTATATGATGTATAAGATGGAAATGAGTTTCAACGAAGCACTTTCATTGTTAAAAGAGTATAGACATTGTATATCTCCAAATCGTGGTTTTATCACACAATTGAAACAGTATCAAGAATGTTTCTACTAATAAAATGATTTAAAAATAAATAACTTAAATTATTTACAACTAAAATGACATCTCATATCATTCCTTACACCGTTGAGACCGCTCATCCTGATTACAAGAGGCCTTATCTTCTCGTACAAAAATCACGCACTACACGTGAAAAGATGAATGATGACCTTACAGAAGCATATTTTCAGGCAATTGTCGATACACTCTACTATGACTGCGAATATCATGGCGAATTGACACAGGAAAACTTGGACAAATTCTTTGACAATTATTATAGCGAAACTTATATGGACAATTCACCGCTAAGTGTGTGTTATTTCATGGATGGAGAGTGGCACTACTTCGACCAGCCACCGATTGAGGTTCTCGTAGAGAAATACAAAAAAATGGATAGAGTAACTTGGTAATTCATTTTTAATTTAATAATCCCATTCAACAATCCAATCGTCGTCAGCACCAGCCGCATTTAGTTCTCCAATCAATTGAGCAATCAGTTCAAGGTCGCTTTGTAGTGTGATTTCACTTTTGAGACGCATGTCATGTCGACTATTGGTTGGTTCATAATCATACGTGTCCAGTTGCCGCATCATCTCTCCAATGTGTCGCAACAAGTCAAACTTGACTTCCTTGAGCGTCTTTCCACTGGTTGCATACAAATAGTAATGATTCATGTAAGCCACAACTCGCATCGCACTGCCACTACCATAAATCTTCTCATACTTATCGGGATTTGTTGGATTGCGAAGAATAGCGTCGATGCCCATTTTGTGTATGTGTGTGGTGATTTGCATAAAACACCTGACACACATACAATTCAATTTTTTACAAAACAATTAAAAAATTGAAACAGTGTTGACATGCAAATTAACACCAACCCACATAAGCCCAAGAATGGACAGCCGAATTCCCTATATTGCTGCGACACTGTTTCGCGAACGCATGTCGATTCACACAGGAGAAGCAACAGAAAACAACCTAGGTGAGACACTGGCCAAGAAGTACGTGTCGATCATGTGTGCCAATGGATTTGCAATTCAAAAAATCACCAAACAAAACTTGGATGAGTTCCTTAAGATCAACATGAACGGCAAAAATTGCCCGATTGACATTCGCTACTTCTATGTAGTGTGGGTTGATTACTACCCGTCAATTGAAGACCTCAATACGGCAATGGAGGAACTGTATGGAGACCAGTAACGAGACTATATTACAGATTCAAATCAATGTATCTCTCCCCAGTCTTCTCATTCTTCCGCAGATGACCCTCAAATTTGAGTAAATAACTCGGGTTCTTCTGGAATTCCTTGTAACTCTCATAATCATACAGAATGCCTGTCTTAGGATCGTCAGAATTGGGACGCATTGCATAACTGCGACCATTAATCGTGACCTTGACGCCCTTCCATGTCTCAACCTTCTTATTGACGTTTGCGACTTGGTCCTTCTCTTCCTTTGCATAATCCGGAACAAACGCATATTTTTCTGGATTGCGTGTATTGAAACCATAACACTTGACGCCTTCTTTTGCATTCTGCTTCTGATAGACGATGCAGTCGATTGACGTCTCTTTCACTGCAACCAGCAATTTTTCGTTGATACTCTCTTTTATGTTGGATATTTCATACAACGCTTCGTCACTGGTAAGCGGCGTCTCTCCATCAATCTTGCTGCGGTCTTTAAGTCGCAATTCAATGGATGCAGTGTCACTCAACTGCTTCTCGGAGAATTTCATCAGGTACAAGAACACCTTAACGGTACGGTCCAACTCAGGCAAGTCATGATGACTGCAAATACGCCTGGCACGACCGATGACTTGCTTGGGGCGAACAGGGTGCCAATACGGCTCCATCAAGTGAACAAACCTGACATTTCGGAGAGAAATACCCTCTGCACCAGCGGCAGTAATCATAATAGTTTTGATTATCTCTCCATAAAAGTTGTTTTGTGCGATTTCTCTCAATTGAGTGACGAGTTTATTCGGGACATTGTTCCAAAGACTGTTAAATACTGCTTTTACAATGTCTTTCTCCTCTTGTGTTTCAGTTCCAGTGTAAAATGCATATTTTGGCTTGCCCATGTCCTCGGGAGCAACATCAAGAACCCATTCATCACTGTCATCCTTCTTAATCTTGAATCTGGCATGTCCGTTTGCTTCAAGTGCCTCAGAGAGCACACCAATGCCTTCGAGTGTGCGGAATTGCGAATAAACAAGATGGAGACCCTTGTTGTCTGGTGACTTGATACGTTCAACTATGGCTTTCATCTTTGGACCATATGTTTCAAGAGCCTCCATGGAGAGAAAATCAGCACTTTGCTCCTTTAATTTACGCATGGCTTCGATGATGCGGTCACCGTAACTTTTGTCGACGACTTCTGCCATGGTCTCCTTGATTTTATCCTTATCCTCTGATGAATATCGTCCGTCTACGTTCTCTACGCGTTCTTCCACTGTAGTTGCGTCGAGTACGTCCTCATCAACGTTGCCTGACAACGCAGTCTCGACACTCTCGCCCTCTTTCGGCATTGGACGCGGGATTTCACGTGGAAAGACGAAATTGCAGAATGCACGAGAGAAAATACGGTAGGTCGACACGGTTTCAGCGTAAATGTCGCCGTCTTTGCCGCCAGATGACACTTTCTTCTTCTTTGAACTCTGAGACTCCATCTTTCTCTCGGTTGCACGGGCTTGCTCATAAATCCCAAACTGATAGTCGCTCATAGGGATATGAACAATCTCAATGTCGCGAGTAGCGTCGAATTTAGGCATAAGTTGCTCCTGAGCACTGCGGAAATAAGAGGTCAACCCCACCAGACGCCGCTTCAATACGCCGTCATTCTTGAGCGATTTGTCACGGGAATCGATGAACATCTCCTGAAAATCGTCGAGTTTGTCTGGCAACGCGGTATTCAGTACGGTTTTAATCGCATCCAACTTGGTTTCAATGCCTTCATCCTTGAGTTTCAGCACAATCATTCTCAAAAACTTATCATCGTCAATGTTTCCACGGTCATCAAGCCGAACACCGTTGTATTCGCCAGTCTCTCGGTCTTTGCTGTTTACAAAACCGAAAGGATTGCGGGTAACCACAAGCATCTTGCTGGTCGGTTTGTATTCCATATAATCGAGCGTGTCTACGCTGCCGAGGATTTTCTTTATTTGGTCAGTGTCGATTTTGCGGGATGTCTGGACATCGAGAGGAATGCTGAATGTCTTAATGTATCCACGGAGCATGTTGTACAACACGGCGATTTCATTGGGATAGTTAATAATTGGAGTTCCGGAGAGAAATATAAGTCTGCAGTTATTGGCGGCCATTAAGTATTCATACATGCGAATGGATAGCGATTTGGGACCTTTGCGGCCAAGTTTGTTCACTATTCGACTGACAAAGTTGTGTGCCTCGTCTACTATGATGACTTTGTTATCAAAAGGATTGACCGTGCCGTCATTCGACATACGCCTCAAATGCTCGCTACGAAGACCGTTGTAGTTGATGAACTGATATTTAACTGCAATCATTTGATTCAACTGAACTTCGAGAGAAGCACGCTGGTCACTGGTGAGTTGCTCGTAATTCGACGGCTTCTTGACATTGACAAGCCATGCACCACCCATCTTCTTGATAAAGTCGGCATCGAGCGAAAGTATTTGAGAAAGCACCTCGGCTTGTGCGGGATTCTTCTTAGTGGCGACGAATTCCCAGAATTGGTTACGCTTATAGAGCAGATCACCACATTTCTTAAGTTCATCATTATAATTGGCACGGAGAGAAGCGGGTGTCATGACGATGACCTGCTTTCCGGTTTTCATTCCCTCGGCAATTGCGATAGATGAACATGTTTTGCCCGAACCGAGACCATGATAAAGCACAATGCCACGGTAAGGGGTGTATAAGTTCATATAATCTCTCACAATCTTTTGGTGAGTGAGGAGAGAAAATTGCTCATTCTTGCTTTCACAACTGATTTCTTCTTTTTCGCTCATAATTGCGAGTTCCTTGCTGTGTTCACTGAAGAGTGTGTTGACAAAGTTTGTGAAAATCTCGCGATTGTTGAGATAATAGTTAGATGCACGAATAATCGGCAAGTCTTGTTTTGGAAGACGCTCATTGATGAATTCATCACCGATTTTAATGCTTAAAACAGGCACGGATTCACCGGTTTTGGTGGTGACGGTGGTTTTCTTGGTAGGGGCTTCGGGTTGCTGTGTAATTGTTCCTTCGGCGACTTTAAGACGTGGTTTCCTAGCGACCTTAATCTTAATTGGCTCGGATTCGGCTTGTTTTTCAGTAGTAACCTCTGGTTTTTCAGTAGTAACCTCTGGTTTTTCAGTAGTAACCTCTGGTTTTTCAACGGCTTCGGGAACTTCAGTAGCAACCTCCGGTTTTTCACCGACTTCGGGAACTTCCGCCTCTTTTTCACTGACTTCGGGAACTTCAACGGCTTCTGGAACTTCAGTCGCAACCTCTGGTTTTTCACTGACTTCGGGAGCAATCAATCCTCTTTCTCTCAATTTGCTCAAAAACATATCCCGTTCATAATTCGGTTCCTGTGTCTTATCCACTATTTTCGCTTTAATTTCAACTGCTTCAGCCACCGCTGCCTTTGGAATAAGTATTTTAACCGGATCTTCTCTCGTCGGTATCGGTTTCTGTTTTAATCTGTTTAATATCAGCGATGCCATATATACACTTTGTACATAAAAGATTATTTTATCAAACAAAAAACATCAACGATTACCTGTTAAATCTCATGCTTACAAGTCAATATAGTAGTGTTTTCCACCCTTTTTGTGCAACTTAATGCGACCACATTCTTCAATCGTAATTTCTTCATATCGTCCAGTTGGATACTTAATGTCGTGACAAATGCTGCATCGTTTCTCACTCAGGTTTGCCTTGTAAATGCCAACAATTCCATCATTTGTCATGTGAACAATGTGGTTCTTGTGAACAAACAAGTATTTTGTGTTTTTCAACCTGTATCTCCACATGTTCAGATGCCTCGTTGTCAAGTCAATAATTCGGACGTATTCGTCTTGTCCAATCCATACAAAATGGTCACCAGCATCATACACTGCCTGAGGTCCCTCAACGTCACACCTGTAAAACTCAGTTGGAGCATCTAGACGTGTTAAGTCGATCACAAAGAGGTGATTCCACTCACCGAGACATGCAATGTGTGTCCCAGCACTATTGAAACATGCTTGCCAGTAATGGACGTCGTCAATCGGGATATTCACCTGAGTGAATGGAACAATCTCATGTTCTTTTGTGTCAATTTGGTTGTATCTCCACACAACAAATTCGTTCAAATTCTTTTCTGGGTTTCGATGGAAATACGCGAACCATTTACCATCACAACTAGCAGTCAATCCACTGATTTCGGGACCATAAGCAACGAAATCAATAAATTTGTCATCCTTATAAAGTGAAAGCCAATGTTGTGTTTCATTCATATACGCAAACACCTGAATGTTTTTTGTCAACTGGACTCCACCAAGGAATGTGGTCATTTTTGTCTGAATCGATGTTGCTTTTAATAAATTAGCAACAGATGCAATCAATTTTTTGTGCTTACAATCCAAGTGCCATCATGCAAGCCAATTGCTCGGCCTTCTTCTTAATCTTGTGTTTTCCTTCACCAAGAAACGCCAAACACTTGCCCTTCTTCTTATATTGCTCTTGAATCTCTTCGAACACAGAAATAGGCACTGAATCGGTGTGCTTGACGTCATAATCAGGCATTCCAAGACACACATAAACGCCCATGTGATAGCCTTCATCTTCAGTCTTTGCAATCTCCAAATAGGTTGGTGTGATCTTAAACTCTTTCTGCACTTTCACCTGAAGAATGTTCTTGTAGTTGTCATCACGGTTAATAAGTGCAACCCAGTCAATGTGCTGCTCAAAGACGTTCTCAATGAAAACCTGTGCCATTTGGAAGCCAGGACCGGTCTTGAAGAAACCACTAAACCAGTTCTCCTCGTCAGCAAGCGTCATCTTGTTAAAATCCAAAAAGAGAGCACCAATAAAGGCCTCAAATAGACACCCCAACTTCTTCAAATTCGTGCGAATCTTCTTCTCTTCGGCGTGCTTGGAGATGATATACCATTTATGAAGCCCCATTTCATACGCAATCTTGCCGATGGCCTCGTTTTTGACAATTGCAATCTTCTTCTCAGTCATGAATCCCTCGTTCTCCTTGGGAAACCGGCGATACAAGTAATACTTGGTGATGCACTCGAGCACCCCGTCGCCTAGGAATTCGAGGCGTTCATTAGATTTGGTCTTGAGAGACATGCAATCGGCTGGCTGTTCAACGATTTGAATGCCATTTGCCTCATTCTCAAGTTGAGGCCGTTTCACATAGGATTTGTGAATAAAGGCACGCTGATAAAGATGCATGTTGTGAATTTTACCGCGAACTCCATATTTTCGCAGGATTTCCTCGACTTCGCGGGCTGTAATCTCGTGGTTACTCTGATTGTACGGATTAAACACGAGTTCTCCATCTTGCCGCTGTAGTTCACCGTCATTAATCATATGCTTAATATCGGTCTCATTAAATTCGTCGTCGGACATTGTGCTGGTTGATAGAAATTATAACTAATTGATGCGATGTTTTTAAATCGATTTGCTGTAATGTTTGTTTCAACTGAATGCATTAAACACCGCAATTATGTTGTTCAATAAAGTATCTAAATCGTCATGGTGAGCCGATGCTGGCTGATCATCATCAAAATTGCGCGTTTTAACATCATTCGTGTAACGATTTACTGCATAACGCAGCATTGACACAATCGTATAAACAATGTTGTCCTCGTCATCCAAACTTGCTTGCAATTGTTCTCTTGTATATTCTCTTGGTCCATATTCTTCATCGACATCTTCAATGTTGTAGGCAGATGTAGCATTCTCGTCGATGGTTTTAAACGGAAATCCCTCTAGAATACGCATGAATTCAGTTTTGTTATTCTCTCCAAAGTTAGCACCGGGATGAGTTAAATGAGTGTCAATAAACTTCAATAGTTCAACACCAGCATTTTCCATTTCAGCCAAATCAACCAATTTCACTTTTAATATATCCGCTGAAAGATTTAAAATTAATTTAATACACATTACAAACGTACACGATGAATATTATTGTAGACAATCGAGAGAAAGGTCTCGTAAAACTACTCAATGCATACAAATTTATGAATGAGTTCGAACATATTAATGTGCAAATAGAACAGTTGCCAGTTGGAGACATTATCATCACTGACCGCGAAACTGGTGAGGAAAGGGTCGTTTTTGAACGCAAACATGTCAGTGATTTGGCGTCGAGCATTGTGGATGGCCGCTACAAAGAACAGTCATATCGGCTTGATGGTAGTTGTCAACTCTCTAATCATAATATAATTTACATTATCGAAGGCAGCATTGCGTCACTCAATCCAAAGTTTACAAAGGTGAAACCAGCGGCGATTTACTCGGCAATCTGTTCTCTCCAGTATTTCAAAGGGTTTTCTGTGATGAAAACGAGCAACATGGAGGAAACTTGTGAATATATTTTAAGGATGGCAGACAAGATATATAGAGAGAAGCCGATCACAGCATATTATCCAAACAAGGGTGAACCCGCACAACCACTGCAGCCGCAGCAAGAATACAGTGATGTCGTTAAACGCGTAAAGAAAGACAACATTACACCTGAAAACATTGGAATCATCATGCTTTCACAGGTGCCAGGCGTGAGTTCAGCGGTTGCTAAGGCGTTGTTAGAGGGAGGCAATAAGACACTTTTCGAATTCGTGGAAGAATGCCGCTGTTCTGCCGATTTTCTCTCGACGATTAAAATGAGTAATGGCAAGAAATTGTCGCGGACTGCAATAGATGGAATAGAGAAGTACTTGTTGAGAGAAAAGGAGTTGGTAATAGAAGTGACTGACGATTTAGAAGAAGAAACATAATTGTTTTGGTTTTTATTTAAAACAATTTTGTTCGTTTAATATATACATGACAATTGTCAACGGTTCCAATTTTATTTCTGTTGGTGAGTCATGGATTTCCGGAGATGTATTTTTAACAGAGACCATTGCATTGTCAACATACGAATTAAACCATGCAACTGGACCATTGTTTAACAATTTTAATGCAACGTTTGAATTCGGAAACAATACAATTCAAATATTTGATTTAACTGGACCATCAAGTGAACAGTTAAATGCATCAATTATACATAAGTTATTGGGCGGGACTCTCAAAAATTTAAATTTAACAATTGCGTCTGGGGTAAAATTTCAACAATACTTCTCAGGTGCTCTTGTGTCTAGTGCCAATAGTTATGGAAACTTGCAAGACATTAATGCAACATTCATCAACACAGACTTAAATGTTGGGTCGAGCATTTTTGGAATGTCATTTCTATTGGGTTCAAATTTTGGTTCAAATTCCCCAATTGATGTCGCAATAGAGAACATAACTTTCAATGGTACAATTAATTCGGCAACAGGATACACTAATGCTGTTGGGAACGGACTTTTAACAACAAAAGGGTTTAATTCTGTTTCAAATAAAACAATAACCATAAAAAATGTTGTTAACAATATTGTCCTGTTATACGGATATGTCAATGTTCTTGGCTCTGAATTAGGAAGTAACTCAAGTGGAACACATTTTTTAATAGAAAACTGTGAAAACAAAGGAAATTTTACAGGAATTGGTGGGCTGGCTGGTTCAGGATGTTTTAATAACATTGTAAATTCGTGTCAAATCGACATTTCGAACTGTGTAAACAAAGGAACGATTGGAACATTTTCATCTAGTACATTTGGTGCTGGTGGTTTATTCGGCTCAACATTTTGCTTTAATTCGAGCAATTCAGCAATAAATTTTAAATCATGCAGCAATGATTCTACTGGAACTATATATTCATCCGATGCTGGTGGGTTGGCAGGGAGTCAGGCATTTGGGAACTGTGTAGGATGCACTATAATGATAGATTCTTGCATCAATAAGGCTCAAATACATGGAAACAACTCAGGCGGATTGTTCGGCTCATACATGTCACCAGGAATGATTGGGTCTAATACAACCGTAAAACTGGACAACTGCCAAAGCAACATATCAGCAAACATAATTGGTGAAAACTGTGGCGGGTTAGTTGGATACAGATGCGGCAACAATTTACATTCTACATCAACCATAACATTCGAGGATTCTTTTTTTGGTGCATCGATAAATGGAAAATATTCAGGAGGAATTGTTGGATCTGAGTTACACAACATAGGACAAGGAACCATAACCTTAAATAGATGTTTTAATAATGGATATGTCATCAATGCACAACATTCAGGAGGAATTGTAGGATATAAATGTGGAAATGAGCAAATTAATGGAAAAGTAAACATAGTCGATTGCTACAATATGTCAACGGTATACACGTCTAGTTCAACTGGACCAACTGATCATGCTGCTGGGATTGTTGCTAGCAAATGCGGATATAAGCAAACAGGCAATTCAATTATAGATATTTCAAATTGTGAAAACACGGCTAATGCAATAATTTATGGAAATGGTAATTCAGCAGGAATAGTTGGAAGTTATTGCGGTGAAGATGGTGGAGTTGGTACGCATATATACATAAAGTCATGCAAAAACCGTGGTAACATAGAGTCAACGGCAGTTGGATCTGCTGGAATTGTTGGTTCTTGGTTGGATTATTCATCAAACACTTTGATTGATGTATCAAATTGCTTTAATGAAGGAGAAATTAGTTCTATAAACTCAGCCGGAATTGTTGGACCATCTGCTGGAAACAATTTGTCATCTGGAACAACGGTAATTAAAATCATAGATTGCTCTAATAACGGTGCAATTTCGGCAAACAATTCAGCAGGCATACTTGGAAGTTCAGCAAATATGGACTCAAACGGCAAAATCGAAATAATCAATTGCAAAAACAATTTGCTAGCTTTGATTAGTGGAGAGAATTGTGGCGGCATAGTTGGAACACAATTAAACAATGCTACTATTCTTACAGGTGGTCCATTTACTGGCATAGTTGACATTACATTGTGTGAAAACAATGGCTCTATTAGCGGCAAACATTCAGCAGGAATTGTGGCTGGAACAGATTCTACTGGTGCAGCAAACAACCAGACAGCATGCCAATTAAATATAAATGCGTGCATCAACAATGGTGCAATTTCGGCTGAAAATACATCAGGCATAGTTGGAACTTATGCAGGCACTTCATCTACTGGGAAAATAACAGTCACTTCTTGCTCAAATTCAGGCCATATGTATTTTAGTTATTCATCGGGAATTGTTGGTGCACATGCGAACTACATGTCGGCAGGAAACATTGACTTGTCTGGATGCACAAATACAGGTGAAATTTTCAATATCAACAATTGTACAAGTTCTGCTGGAATTCTAGGACACAATGCTGGTTACAACCAAGCAAGTACTTCCACAATAACAGTGCAAAATTGTACAAATTCTGGCAAAATATTTCAACCAAATAGTGCCGGAATCGTCGGAAATCAAGCCAATTGTCAAGGAAGTGGCAAATTAATCATTCAAGATTGCAGCAACAATGTTGAAATTGCTGGGCAAAATTCAGCCGGAATTCTGGGTGAAAGTGCCGGAGAATTACAAACATCAACCGCAGAGATTACAGTAACTGGATGTCAAAACACAGGCACAATTTCAGGTGAATGGTCTGCAGGAATTGTGGGTTACGGTGTAAATTATTACGGAAGTGGAGCAGTTGTCATTTCAACATGCACCAATGATGGTGACTTGTCTTCCAATTATGTGGCTGGAATAGTAGGTGAACATGCAGGATTTGCAATGAATGCAGGGTCAATCGAGATAACAGATTGCAGCAACAATGGTGCTTTTGTAAGCGACTACGTTTACGGAATTGCAGGGAGATTTTTAATGCAAGGTGCAACCGGTGGCTCATTCAAGATAGAAAACTGCAAAAACAATAGAAACATAACATCATCATACAGTAGCGGAATCGTGGGGACTGATTTTGGAAGACAAATAAGTACAGCATTACTTGCACTTGACATTTCAAATTGCACTAATTATGGAACAATCCAAGGCACATCCGCCGGAATTGTGGGTGAAAATTGTGGATACCAGTCAAACGCAGCGATTCAAATACTCTCGTGCATTAATGAAGGTTTAGATGTTGTGAATGGTTCATCTGGAATAGTTGGCGTTGACTGTGGTGAAGATTTGTCTGGCTCGATTTTAATTAAATATTGTGTCAATAAAGGTGATTTGTCTGGAAATAGTGCTGGAATTGTAGGAACAAATTGTGGATACAAGTCAAACTCAGCGATTCAAATACTTTCATGCGTGAATGAAGGTTCACTTGTTGCAAATAGTTCATCTGGTATAGTTGGCGTTGACTGTGGTGAAGAATTGTCAGGCTCGATTTTAATTAAAGATTGTATTAATAAAGGTGATTTGTCTGGAAATAGTGCTGGAATTGTGGGAACAAATTGTGGAAATTCGATGAAACCAGGAAGCACGGTCACAATCGAAAATTGCGACAACTCAGGGTCATCAATAGGAACCGAATGTGGTGGAATTGCTGGGAATTCATTAGGTTATAACTCAAGTGGAACAATAGATATTTCAAATTGTACTAATTACGCAGTGTTTAATGGAGAACGATCTGCCGGAATTGTTGGAAATGACTGTGGAAATACACTCCAAGCAACAGGCAAGATTAATATAACGATTTGTGTAAATGAAGGAATCATGAATAGTGCAAACTGTGGTGGGATTGTTGGACACAATTGTGGATTGTCATCGACACCGGGTAGTACAATTACAATTGAAGATTGTGACAACTCATGCAATTCAATGGCTGCATCATGTGGAGGAATCGCTGGATATGAAATCGGGAAAAATTCAACAGGTGTAACAATTGACATTTCAAATTGCAAAAATTACGCAATGCTTAACGGCAACAATTCGGGTGGTATTGTAGGTCAAAATGGAGCACAAAACATGATAGGCACAATAAATATTAAAAAATGCGTGAATTATGGTGATTTGAGTGGTCAGGAAGTTGGCGGAATTGTGGGATCGATATATGGTGAAAACGCAACAGGCAGCACAAATATAACAGAATGCGACAATAGTGGTGCGTTTGTTCAAAATGCTGGAATTGGTGCCGGAGGAATAATTGGTGGAAATTTTAAAGGTTCTATCTTACATGTCAATGAATGCATAAACCACACTGACATAAATTCAATAGGTTCTGGTGGAATAGCAGGAACATATTTTTCAACAACAAATTCATCTGCAACATTTGAGAATTGTGTCAATCATGGGCATATAAACACCCAATTTTGCGGTGGATTTTTTGGAAACTTCTTTGGTTTATACAATGGAAGCGACATTCTTGTGCAAAACTGCACGAACAACGGCAACATTATTGAAGAATCTTGTGGAGGGTTTGCTGCAAATAGTGTAGGATTAGGAAATTCAGGGACAATTGAGTTTGATGAATGCACCAACAACGGAAGATTAATTTCAAATTATACTGGAGGAATATTTGGTTCATTTCTTACAACTGGAACAGGTGATGCAATAATACAAAATTGTAAAAATTATGGGAAACTTGAAGGAATTGGCTGTGCTGGAGTGACATCAAATTCGTGTGGAACACAACAAGAAACGGGTCATATTGAAATAAAAAACTGTATAAATTACGGTGATTTGTCTGGAAACGAATGTGCTGGAATTATAGGGAAAGACATTGGTAATGGACAGACAAGTACTGATTCCTTAATTTTAATAGAAAACTGCGACAATAGTGGTTCATTTCTGGCAGACGAAACATTCGGAATTGCTGGAAATTATCTTGGAAACAATTCAATTGGAACAATCACAATCACCGGATGCACAAATCACACTGTAGTATCAACCGCGAATTCCGCAGGAATAGTAGGAAATAACGCGACAAATGGCTCAGGTGCTACAGTTATAATAGAAAAATGCGTAAATGAAGGCAATGTGGGTGACAATGCATCTGGAATTGTTGGTCATTCGTGCACTACAACAAGTACAACAGGGTCAATTACAATCTCAGAATGCGAGAACATTGGCAGTTGGATTGGTGCGAATTCTGGTGGAATTGTGTCGTACGATTTAAACAAATTCGGTGCCGGCGAAATTCATGTAACAGATTGTAGCAATACGGCTGACATAAGTGGAACTGGTTCTGGTGGAATTGTCGGAAAAAATGCTGGATTTGGAATATTAACAAATTTCTCTTTGTTGGAAATAAATCGATGCCACAATTCAGGCGAAATAAAAGGAAATGGATGTGGTGGAATTGTCGGTGAATATACTGCTAATGAGACCAATGGACCTGTAATAATTCAAAATAGTATAAATGAAGGCACATTCGCGACAGATGTTTCTGGAGCAGGTGGAATAGTTGGTGCTTATGCTGGTTATAATTCAAAAACAACATTAACAATAGAGTCATGTTTTTCAAACAACATTGTAATAAATGGTGGAGGATGTGGTGGAATTGTAGGTTCTTATGCGAATATTACTACAAATGGTGGTTCATTGCTAGTCAATTCTTGTTCCACTGATTCAACCA
>JACCDO010417539.1_pt1 | contig 27719 bp, 31 predicted proteins | sample 7446101 | NCBI WGS metagenome assembly JACCDO01 (sample SAMN15323440, study PRJNA562643) | freshwater metagenome | isolation source: river surface water | place: USA:Blue River Watershed | collected 2017-08-16
CCACCCAGAAGGGGATGGTGGTGCGCAGCTTCTCGGCGATGCGATCCACCTCCTGCCGCAGCAGCAGGTCAGCCTCGATCGCGTTGATCTCGTCGCCTTTGCTGACGGCGCGCCCGTCGCTGTAGCGGGTTGTTCCGAAGCCGATCGTCCACGGTGCGCCGCCGCTCAGCGGGTCGGGGTAAGCCCTGAGGTGGCAGCCCTCGAACTCCTTGATCAGCTTCAGCGCTGGCGCCAGATCCGCCTGTTTGCCGTCTTGGCTCCATGTGTTGAACCATGCCCGATCGCGGCGCATCGCTGCCGCGTAACCGTTCACGGCGAGATCCTGCTCGAGCTGCTGAATCGCGGCCGCCTGATGCGGGAGGTTCCGATAGAAGCGGAACAGCTGCTCCAGGGTGATCGGCGCGGCGTTGGCCATGATTCAGCCTTTGCGCTTTGGGAAGGCCATCCGAGCAGCGGTCAGCAGCAGCTGGATCCAGCTGTTGGACTTAAGGGGCGTCAGGGCGATGATTTCGCTGCCGGCTGCCACGATGACGGCGATCACGGCGATAGTCTCGGGGCTCATGGTGTCCATGGTGTTTCCCTCAGGTTAGTTCTGCATTTCAAGGGCACGCACACGCTTGTCGAGATCTGCCAATTCCGCGCGTGCGTCGGTTTTGATCTCATCGACGGACTTGGCCATCTGCACCAGCGTGGCCTCGATCCTGGCGGACTGCACCTGCATTGAGATCAACAGCGCCCCGATGGCCACCATGCCCGCTGCAAGTGCCGCCGGGAGGGAAGCGGCAAACAGCCCGGCCACGGTTTTAGGTTCGTCCACCATCGGGGCGCCCTGCGTCGATCCCATCGTAACGATCGAAAGGGTCAGGCATCCCGGCAAGGATGGCAAGAGCGCGGCGATAGTAGTGGTTGTCGGTCTTCCCCGCGGCTTCCAGCGTGTCGCGTATGCGTCGCCAGTTCTCGCGGGTTTGGGAGTCCATTACCGACCTTGCCCTCTGAGGGGCTTGCGGCCTCGGCGCCGGGGCCGGCTTTGTTGGCCGTACCCCTGGCGCGTGGTCTTCGGCGGACCTGGCTGGTGGTCGATCCGCGCGGTGCCGGTCTTGGACTTGACGGCCATCAGGCGTAGGGGCTGGCCCCCAGCAGCTGCTCATCCCATGCGGCCTTCAGCTCGTCAGCAGAGCTGGCGGCTGCGATCTCTGGGGCAGCGGTGGCATCACGGAGCGCTTGCTTCTGCTCAGCGATCGGCGCGGTGTCTTTGCCCTGCTCCAGGGTGCGCACGAAGTCCACATCAAGCTTCTCCAGCAGGGGCTGGCGAGCGGCGCGGATGTTGTCCTTGTGGATCTCCTTGGCCTTGGCCAGGTTCATTCCGATGGGCATTGGATCAAGCCTCCTCGTAGGTCCAGGCGTTGCGGAAGGAGCGGTCGTCGGGAATGTCAGCGACCGAGACGATCTGATAGGGCTTGCCGTCAGGCACGTCCTTGCGAGCGATCTCCTTGATGGTAAGGCCGCAGTCAGGTGCGGGCACGATCACGGCAACGCCGCCATCGTCAGTGGGGTAGATGATGCGCTGGTCCATGGTGGGGTTCCTTTAGTCGAAGACAGCTGCGGTGCAGAGCGCCGCATCCTCTAGGGAAGCGTTAGCTGCTTGCATTTCACCAAACCTAACGCTGGAAGTGGCGTATGTCGTAAAGAACGCGATCAGTCTGTTTGATGGCGACAGGTCTGTCATGTTGTCGATAGACCGAGCGGACCCGACTGGAGTGTAGTTGGCGTCCGGGAGCGCGGTGGTGAAGTTGAGCGTGTAATTACCAACCGCGTTATCGGTGATGCTGGAGACGTTGAGCGCTGCCCGGATCGCCACGGTGCCAGTCCCGTTGAAGTTGACCCATGCCTTTGCTGCACCGGGCACGCTGAGCGAGCTGCTGCCGCCGGAGGTGTCGGTGATGTTGTTGCAACGAAGGGTGCTCATGGTTGGTTAGCGAAAGATGGCGACACATTGATAAGTCGTGTCTTGAGCAATAGATGGGCTGTTTGGCGTTTTATTAGAGACTCGCAAAGCCGTTGTTGTCATTGTTCCGCCTGTGTACAGGCCGAAAATGTTTCCGTTTCCAATAGTAGGAGAATTGTTATCAGAGGTGCAGATCGGGGTGTAATTTGCATCAGTCAACGCCGTCGTAAAGTTTACCGTAAAGTCACCAGTCCCGTTGTCGGTAATACTGCTCACGTTGTATTGCGCCCGGATCGCCACTGTCCCCGTGCCATTGAAATTTACCCACGCCTTAGCAATGCCGTTGGCGATGGCGGCAGGCGTGCTGCTGTTGCTGCCCGCTGTGTCTTGGATGGTGGAAACGCGAAGGGTGCTCATGGGTGGGCCTCAACGATGGATTAAGACTGAGATGTTGTTAGTGTCTTGTGGTCCGGCCTGTGGGCTGTAATTTGTAAAAGAAACCACTCTAACCTGGCTTGCTGATTTTAGCGTTGCGTTTCCCGAAGAATCATTTGGCCTGACGGCAAGTGTGTGACACCAATCCACTCCATCTCGTCCAGCGCTAGTGCCTGAGACTGCATAATTGGCATCTGCCATCGCATTGGCAAAGTTCACCGTATAGTCTCCTTGCCCGTTATCCGTAATGGAACTGACATTAAATTGACCGGCGATGGCGACCGTGCCCGTTCCGTTGAACGTCACCCAGGCCCGACACATTCGCCCAATCTCCGTCCCACTGGTGTTCTGAAACGCCGGCGGTGAGCTGCTGTTGCTCTTGAGGGTGGCGACGACAAGGGTGCTCATCAGACGATGCTCCAGTTGCTGCCAGCAGGCACCGTCACGGTGATGCCGGAGGCAATCGTGATCGGACCGGCGCTCATCGCATTCTTGTTGCTGGTCAAAGTGTAGTCGGTGCTCACGGTTTGGTCGTTCTCATAAAAAACGTTATCGCTCCCGCCACCTGTCGCGCCACCACCAATGGCGCCCCATGCGGTGCCGTACCCCTCAAAGCGGTTCAGGCTGCTGTTCCACCGCATCATGCCGGCAGAGGGACTGCCGGGTCGCTGCGCCGTGGTGCCGTTCGGAATCTGGAGGTAGCCGGTGGCGCTGCTGCCAACGTTGCCGGTGAACGTGCCACCAGCCAGCGGCATGTAGGTGCTGCTGGCGGTGCTGCTGCTCAGCAGGCCCCAGCCGACGCTGCCCAGCGTGCCGATCACCACCCAGGCGTTGTTTGCGGCATTGCGCTGCTTGAGCTGCCCGGCGGTGCTATCCGCCCAGAGCATGTAGGCGAAGGTGGTGGCAGGCGCCGTGCTGCCGCTGTTGATCGTGACAATCGCGCTCAGCGCGTTGTTGAGATCTTGCCTAAATGCCGCTCCGCTTTGGTTGCTGAGTGAATAGTCGTGCTGCGCCACGCCTTAGACCTCCCTGCCGTAGCCGATGGCGGTGTAGGTGAAATCGCGGCTCACGGCTGTGCCGGCACTGTTCCTAAAGGTTACCTGGAAACCAGTGCGTGTCACGGACGCGATCGTGAAGTAGTCGCCGGTGGCCATGTTAAAGCCAGTGATACCAACGCTTGGCGCTTGATAGAAGGCGTTTGCGTAGACCACGGAGTAAGTCCCGGTACCGCTGGTGATGGTGGCCGACTGCTCGACGCGCTGCTGCAGCTCCACCAGGGCGCCCAGCTCGTCAATCACGATGTTCTGCGCCGGGTCGCTGCTGGTGGCGATCACCTTGAACTGGAAGCCACGGCCGCGCAGGATCGCGTTGGCAAACTCCCGCCACGCGCCCCAGGTTGGGGAGCTGCTGGGGTTGTCGGGCGTTGCGCGAACGTAGAGCGTGGCGTTGACGCCATCGAGGTTGTCTTCATCAATGGCCGGCCACTCGTCAATCAGGCCGGGCTTGCTGTCCCATAGGGCGTTCGGCAGGTAGGCGCGGGTGACGAAGCGGCGTTGCAGGTTTGCGTCAAATACGCCGCCAAGGTCCAGCGGGCTTGAGAAGCTGTAGCTGCCCTCGCTGAGCACTGACCCGCCGGAGCTGTTGAGGATCAGGCCATCCAGCGTGCCGTCGTAGGTCATGTCCACCTTGGTGCCGGTGAACGGTGTGGGCGTGATCTGGTCCTCGGCGTACTCCTCCACCAGCAGGCGCGGCTGCGGCTCGGGCAGATCGGCCACCACCATGGCGCTGTTGACGCTGCGCACGCCGGAGCTGTCCTCAAACCGCAGCAGGTAGGTGCCCTCCAGGATCGGCACCTGCTTTTGCGTCTGGCTGCCGGCAGCGCTCGGCACGATGTCGGTGGCCTGATCCCAGGTGGCGCTGACCAGGGCAGGGCTGTGGCGGATCAGCACCTTGCCGCCCACGCGCACGTCGAGGTCCGGCGCCAGCGTCCAGCTGAGGATCGCGCTGGCCTCGTCAATCGGCACCAGCGTCACGCCCGTCACGTCCGATGGCGCAGCGGTGCGACCGTAGGCGGTGAAGGTGAGGTTGGCCGGCTGGGTGGACTGCTTGCCAGCGGCGTTGATCGAATAGACCTGGATCTCGTAGTTGCCCGGCGAGGTGTCGAGGATCTCGTAGTCGGGGCGCTCGACCACCGCTGATGCCCAGTTGCCGCTCTGCTGCCGATAGCGGATCAGGTACTGGTTGATGGTGACCACCGGCCGCCAGCTGACCAGCAGCTTGGAGAGCACCCGGTCGTTGCTCTCGTAAAGCAGCTCGGAGCCGCGCAGGTTGCCCGGCGCATCCGGCGCCTCGTTGAGGTTGGTGACATCGCGCTGCTGCAGCGGCACATCGCGCTCGATGTAGGCGTATTTAGAGGCGTTGTGCGCCAGGGCGGTGATGGCGTACTGAGCACCTTCCTGCTCCTGCACGGTCAGCACCCGCCAGGTGGAGGTCTGCACGTCAGAGGTCTGGTAAATCCAGACGCTGTTGGCGTTGGGTGCAGCGCTGAAGGCTGGGCTGACGGTGAGCACCGCGCCATTGCGCAACGACACCGCACGGGTTTCGACGGTGCCGTTCGGCAGCACCACCGAGAGCGTCGGGCTGGCGCCTGCGCTGAGGTCGGTCTGCGTGGTGTCGTCCACCGTCACGGTGGTGGTGGTGGCGCTGACGATGCGGCCGCCGCGACGCATCCCGGCACGCACCGGATCGCTGATCTGAATGATCTGCCCTGGCCGCACCAGCACACCCGCGTCAATGCTGGCGGTGAAGCTCACCACCTCGGTCTCGTAGCCCTCCGAATACAGCAGCCACTCACCAAGGCGCCGCGCCTGGCCGCGGCTGGTGCAGGCAAAGGCGGTGATCTCCTTGGTGATCACGCCATAGCGGACGATCGCGGCCTGGTCCTCGACCACCTCGTAGGCTTCATCGCGCAGGTCCAGGTCGGAATACTTGACCACCGCGACGGTGGCGCGGGTCTTCTGGCTGCTGCCCTGATAGCTGAAACCCTCCTCGCTGACGTTGGCCAGCGTGAACAGGTAGGCGCTGTCAGCGGGCCGATCTTGGCTTACGGTGAGGCTGCCGGTGCTCCAGTACGGCATGACCCGGAACACCGAGCACATGTCGTTGATGAGCTTGTAGGCGTCCTCGGCGGTCTGGATGTTGACGTTGCAGCTGAAGCGCGGCTCGGTGCTGCCGTAGCCGTCCGGCACCAGCTCGTTGCTGTAGACCGAGGCGGCATAGAACGCCCACTTGTCCAGCTGTGCTGTGTCGATGTGATCTCCGAATCCGTAGCGGCTGGAGGTGAGCAGATCGAACAAGCACCAGGCGGGGTCGTTGGTGTAGGTCGCGGCCTGGAAGGTGCCATCCCAGATGCCGGCATAAGTGAGCCGGCCTGGATGGGTCACCATGTCCACCGTGGCGTTGGACGGGATCCGCACCTTCAAACCGCGGATCAGGTAGCTGCGGCTGGGGATGGAATTGAACTGCGCGGCATCCACGCGCAGCGCCACCAGCGCGCTGTTCGGGTAGCGCAGCTTGGCGTAGGTGATTTCGGTGTAGCTCGACCAGCTAAAGGCGTTCACCAGTTTGGCGCTGGCGCTGTCGGCCGTGATGCGCGTCACCTTGATGTCAGCCGGGAACGCGCCGCTAAGACCCACCAGATAGTCGCGCTGATAGGAGTCAGCCGTGCGGCCAGCGATCGTGTCATCTATGACTGTGGTGTAGCCGCCGCCGTTGTATTGGACCGCAATCTGTAAGCGAACATCGGTGCCGTTAATGTCGCCCTGGTCGTTGAACTGCTGCAGAGCCGGCACCGTGATGGTGACCCGCACCGCGTTGACGGTGGTGTCGGTGATCGAGCGGACCACCGGCGTGGCCTGCTGCACCGTGACGCCAACGCCCTTCTCGTCGCTGACATCATCGAAGCCGGGGATGTAGCCCTGGTTCTGCGTGCCATTTCTGGTGATGACCGTGACGTTCTGGAAGTTGTATGTGTTGTCAGCGTTCTGCAGCGGTGTGTTGTTCAGATAGATCGACTTGAGCCCATCGCGCAGTCCTTGGATCTCGCCTTCGCAAAGAAGGTCAATCAGCTTGGCGTAGGCGGTGCTGTTGAGGTTGTCACCTGCTTCCGTTGGGGTCCGGGTGCTGCCGCTGCCCCCGCCGCCTTTTACTTGGCCCATCATTCCGCCGCCGGCACCAGCGATGACGCCAGGCCCTAAGCCAGCGTTGTGGACGCGAATGCCGCCAGCGATGAAAGTGTGATGGCCTTCAACGGTGAGGTTGTAGACGGTGCCGCGGCCATGCTCGGTGCGCTCGACGATGGGGCGCAGGTGGTTGTTCTCATCCACCAAACAGTCGTCAGCGCCGAGCGTGCCGATCTCCACAAAGGCGTTGAACTGGTTGAGCACCCAGTGGTTCGGGGTGGCATCCAGCACCGCGCCGCCCCACAGCCGGTAGCGCACCACCCGCTCGTTTTCGTGGACGTGAACCTTCAGGACCTTGCCCTGGTGCAGCGCGCCCTGGTCGTCAAAGCTGAGCACCTGATCGCCGGGCTGCAGCGCCTCGATGGCACGCAGACCATCAGGCGTGCGGATCAGCGTGTGCCCCAGGAAGCACCCGCCGCCGCCACCACCACCAGCGCCGACAATCCTGCTCATCCCGTCACCTGGTCGATGTCGATGCCAGCCGAGATCACCACCGAGCCGATCAGCACCTCGCCGTAGCAGATCGGCACCGGCAGGCCCTGGCGGCTGGTGTTCTGGATGCCGCTGAAGCTGTAGGACTTGCGCGGGTCCTTGGAGGTGTCAGCGGTGGAGCCTGATGACATGGTGGGCACCGGCGTCAGCAGCTGCGAGACACCACCAAGCACCAGGCTTGCGCCGACGCCAACGATCAAGCTGAACGCTGTCGGTCCCGCCCAGGCTGCAAAGCCGGGAATGAAGATGGCTGCAGCCAGAAGCGCCACGCCTCCAATGATCCGCCCCACTGCGCCAGCGCCTGCCACCACCGGCACGATCTTGATCTCCTGCTGGCCAGCAGGTGCGTGCAGCTCATCTTCGGCCAGGTCGTAACCGCCCACGCTGACGCGGTAGTGGCCCTTGACCAGCTCGGGCTCCAGCTGCGGGAAGTTGGCCAGCAGGAACCGCACGGCCTCAGCAGCGCTGGCCACCTCGGCGCGAAACACGCGGCGCTTCAGGAACTTTGCCAGGCGCCCGTAGATGCGGATCGTGCGCAGCATCACGCCAGCTCTAGCCTCCCTGCATCGTAATGCCGGAGCCGGCGGCCGGTTTGCTTCTGCAGCCAGCCACCGTAGAGATCACGGCTGCTGAGCCTGCCACGGATGTGATGCAGCAGCAGCTGGTCGCCCAGGTAGACGCCAACGTGGTTGAGCCCAGGTCCGCTGATGCTCATCAGCACCGCATCGCCCGGCTCCAGCTGCTCGTCCTCATCCAGCTCGCGGAAGCCTGCATCCTTCCAGTAGCGGTCAAACAGCGGCTCGGTTTCAAACTCCTCAGGCGTCAGCGGCCGCGCCCAGTCGAGCAGCTCCAGGCCGTGCTCGGCGTACCAATCCCGCACCAGCGTCCAGCAGTCGGAGAGCCCCCAGACCCACTCGCGGCCGATCAGCGGCGCCTTGTAGCCGCTTGGCAGCAGCTTGCTGCTCCATGCCTCGGTCTTGGGGTTGACGATGTACCAAGGGAGCGCGGTGCGCTCGATGGCCACCAGATCGGCTTGGCTGGGCACCGGCGGGGTGACAGGGTGGCTGTGGATGACCGCCACAATCTCGCCAGCGTCCTCGGCTGCAGCGAAGTCCAGCGGGTCGAGGATGAACTGGTCGGTGCCGGTGGCCAGGTTGCTGCACGGCCAGTAGCGCCGCCGCCCCTTGAGGACCACGAGCAGGCCGCAGGCTTCGCGCGGGTCTTCCGCTTTGGCGTGCTCTAGTGCTGTGTCGCGCCAGGTCATGTGAAGTAGCTGCCAATGCCGGGGAAGCTGGAGAATGCCAGCTCGGAGGTGGCGCCAAACCGTGCCTTGCAACTGCTCAACCGTTTGCCGCAAACGTCCTGACTGGATGATCCCACCGGCTGGTCGTTCTCGTTGAAGTAGCTGACGCCGGTGTAACCACATTCACCAGAGCGGTAGACCCATTGGCAGATGTTGCTCACGCATTGACGTTTCGGCGCACGGACCCCAGCAAGGTCAAACGCGCTGGCCAGCTCAAACTCCACCACGTCGCGCGTCTCAACGCTCTTGCGGTCGATGTAGTAGACCTCGCGCGGGAACTCTGCGGTCGGGTCTGGTGCGCCGTAGGGGTTCACGCCACCAGGAAAGTTCACCGCGTCGAGATACCTGGCCAGCGTGCGGATGCGCGTCACCTTGGCGCCGGTGAGGTCATTGCCGGCAGTGGTGTCGTTGACCGCCAGCAGGACCATCGAGATGGTGCCCATGATGTTGCTGACGCGCATCTTCGGCCGCGGCAGTTGACCGTTGCCGCTGTACTCAAAGCCCTCGCACTCGATCGGCATCCTGTCGTAGGCGTTGCCGTTCCAGGTCACCCGCCCATTGGCGCTGGCGTTGCTGCCAGCGTGGAAGCGATAGGTGTAGTTCAGGCCATGCAGGGCCAGCACTGTTTGGATCTCAAACAACTCGATGATTGCGCTGGGTGCAATGCCCTGAAGATCTGAAACCGGAACGCTCACGGCTCAAACACCTCGCGGAAGGTGGCCTGGATCTGGTTGTTGTTGCAGTTGCTCAGCGTGGTCTGCCACTCCTCGCAGACGTACTTGCCAGCGGTGCCGCGGGGAGGGGTCCAGTCGAAGCTCTCGACGCCGCCGCGTGCCTCCAGGAAGGTCAGGATGTTGTCGCGCTCGGTGTCGGTGCGGTTGGCGAAAGTTAGGCTCCACTCCTTCGGGTCGGTGTGGAGGCCAAAGCGGATGCGCTGCTCGTAGCCGTCACCGGCTTGGAATTTGCGCACCCGAGGCTTGCTGCTCTCGGTGGCATCAAACGAAGGGGTGTAGGTGAAGGTCGCCATGGTTACGCCGCTATCAGGCCGCCAGGCCGCTTCTGCTTGATCAATTCTGCCTGGACCGCCTGCGCCACCACGCGCGCCAGCTGCTCGCCGCGGCCGCCATCACCCTGCACGCTGGTGCCCTTGGCATCGACGTTCACGGTGACGCTGGTGCCGCCACCGCCAGCCACGCCCAGCTTGCCGTCAGCGCCGCGCCTGAGGGGCAGGATCGCCTCAGCACCTGCTTCACCCATCAGCCCGAGCCGGCCGGCGCCGCCGTCAGCGAAGGGGAAGATCGTGGGGCGGTTGACGATGCCGCCCATGGCAAACGCTTGCAGGCCGTTGCGGTCGAAGGCTGCGCCGTTGGCGAAGATCCCGCCGGAGAACAGCTTGCCCTTGGAGAGCAGGTCAGCGCCCTTTGGAAAACTGGCGCCAATACCAGCGCCGGGGATAAGGCTCTGGATGGCCTGCAAGATCGGCGCAATGATCAGCAGCCGAGTGACCATGCGGGTGGTCTCCTCGATGATGGAGAGCGCAAACTGCCGGAAGCTGAAGGTGCCTGTCATCGTCAGCGACACGATGGCATCTTCCAGCCCTTTGATGGAGTTTTGCGTCAGGCTGCTGATGCCTTCGCCCAGCGTGCCGATGCTCTCCAGGTAGGAGCTGATGCCATCGCGGAAGCCCGCCATGGCGCCCCTGGTGGCCTCAGTTGCTGAGCCCCAAATTTGCGACTTCAACGCCGCGTCATAAGCCTTGTCGCCCAGGTCCTTGTAGGCGTCGGCCAGCTCTTTCTTCTCCTGCACGTCCAGCTTCTGCAGGTCGATGCTGCGGGTGCGCTGGATGTTCGCCTCCTGCTCAACGCTCAGCGCCCGTGCCATCTCCTTGTTGGCGGCATCCATCACCGCGCGGCGCTTCTCCTCGTACTCCAGCTGGATCTTCTTGATCGGATCCGACTCGCGCAGGATCGCCAGCTCGGCCTTGGATTGCTCCAGCGCGCTCTTGGATGCCGCCAGCGCCTCACGCGCTTGCCGCGCCTTGTCAGCTGCCGCCTTGGCGCTCTTGTCGCTGCCGCCGTTGCTGCCCAGTGCGCTTAGGTCGGGCGTGAACCCGTTCAGCCCGCTGTTGGGGCCCGGCTCGTCCTTGCTGGTGCGGTTGTTGGTGGTCCGCTGCGGTCCCATCTGAAACGCCCGCACGCCCACGCCCACCAAGTAACCGGCCGGGCTGGCGTTGAGCGCCATCTTGCCGGCCTGGCCAAGGAACTTGCGGACGGGCTCCGGCAGCGCGTTCCACAGCGATGCAATCGCGCGCTGCACCTCGGCAAACACCTGGCGCGCGGCGTTAGCAATGAACCCGAACGGGCCGGCAAACGCATTGCCGATGGCAGATGCGGCGTTGCTGGTGGCGCCCACCAGCCACTGCCAGGCGCTGCTCACGCCCTTGGCCGCTGCTTGCCCCAGGGCCACCATGTTCTTCATCGTGTTGCCAAAGTCGCTGGCGATGATCTTGCCGACGTTGTTGACCCAGCTCCTGAAGCCCTCGTTGTTGTCGTAGAGCGCCTTGCCAAGCAGCGCCAGCGCAGTCACGCCAGCAGCCACCCAACCCCAGCCGGGGATCGCCAGGATGGCCAACCGCAGCCCCTGCAGGTGGCCGATCAGCATTGGCATCACGCCACCGGCCAGCGCCGTCTGATAGCGCAGGATCTCCATCCCGTTGGCCAACGATGCGACCACGCCCAGGCCGCCTTTGAGCAGGCCGCTCAACGGGCCCCAGGCCAGCGCCAGCGTGGCAGCGCCAACGGCCGCGGCCTTCAGTGAATCGGGCAGGCTGTTAAAGCTGCTCACCGCCGTGGTCAGCGCATCGGTGATCTGATCTAGCGCCGGCAGTAGCGCAATGGTCAGATCCATGCCCAGCGCACGCACCTTGCCGCCGAGCACCGCCAGCTTGTCGTTGTACTCATCCGCCTTCTGCGCAAAGGCGGTGGTCATTTTGGTGCTCATCTTGTCGATGGCATCGCCGCCCATGTTGAGCAGCGGCACCAGCTCCGCGCCGGATTTGCCGAACAGCCGCAGCGCCAGCGCCGTCTTGGCCGCACCGTCAGGCATTGCCTTGAAGCGGTTGGCCACCTCCAGCATCACCCGGTCGGCAGACTTCAGCGAGCCATCGGCGTTCTTCACATTGACGCCAAGCGCCTGGAAGGTTGCGGCCGACTCCTTGCCGCCCGCAGCCGCGTCCACCATCGCCTTGTTCAGCTTGACCAGGCCCTTGCTGACGCCCTCCAGGTTGGTGCCGCTCACCGCCGCGGCCTTGTTGAACCGGCTCAGCGCCTCGACCGACACGCCCGTGGACTGCGCCAGGTCGTTCATGTTGTCAGCCGCGTCCAGCGTGCCCTTCACCATGCCCGCCAGGCCCGCCACGCTCAGCAGCGGTGCAAGGGTGCCCAGCGCACCGGAAAGGCCCGCAGAGGCGCCTGTGAGGCCCCGCATGGCGCCGCTGACGCCCTTGGCCGAGGTCTCCAGCGAGGTGAGCCCGCGGTTGAGCGCGACGATCTTGTTGCCGCCGTCAACGTCGGCACGGATCTTCAGCGCGGCGTTCATGTTCATCGCCATGCCTCAGTCCCCCTGCTTTGCGATGTAGGCCAGCACTGCGCCTTCCATGATCTGCAGATCCTCCAGCAGGGCGCGGTGGGTGGACTCCTCTGCAATCAGTTTAAGAACCCACGCCACCGCCACATAGTCCAAGCCAACAGGGCCGCTCATGCCGGTGCGCCATTGCGTCTGCACTCGCAGGAACAGCTCGACCACCGGCCAGTTTTCTTCCCACACCTCAAACTCATCCGGGGCCGCAATCGGCTCCGGCAAGCTGACGCCCAGCACCGCGGCGTCGTCCTCTGTGTCGTCCTGCTGGCCGCCGCGTGCCCAGTGCTCTGCGGCCTCAATCAGTTTTTTCGCTTCGCTCCCAGCAGCGAGTTGATGTAGCCCTCGACCACAGCAGCAGACACGCCGGGCACGTCCAGCAGCTGCGCCTTCGCGGTTGCGCTGTAGGGAACGTCCTTGCCGGCGTCGTCGGTGATGCCCTTCCAGCCAGCCAGCACCTCATCAGCCACCTCTAGGTCGGTGGTGGTTTCAGCCCTGGCGGCCGCGATGATCTCGTTGTTGCGAGCCTGCGGCAGGCGCTTGAACTCGGCGTCGAATGTTTGCCGGTCGAACCGGCCGCCGTCGATGGGGATCTCGACGGTGACCGGCCAGACGTAGGTGTCGGACTGCTTGAGAACAAACGCCATGCAGGGCTCCTATCAGGTGAAAGCGAGGCTCAGCTCATCATTGCCGGCCGTGGTCGGAGTGGCAACGTAGGGGATGCTCAGCATCTGCACGCCATCCTGATCCGCGTAGGTCGGGTTGGTGATGTCGCACTGACCAGCGGTGAAGGTGACACGGTTGCCGGCGGTGGTGCCGTGCAGGAACGTGAGGTTTCCGGTGGTCTCGGTCTGGGCGATGTTGAAATAGTCCTTAGTTGCCAGTGCCGGGGCCTCGATCAGCACGGTGCCGCTGGGGGCACGATTGGTGATCAGGATCTCTTTTGTGCAGCCAACAAGCTCGCGGTAGACCGTCTCATTCGCCATGTCGAAGCTGACCGATTGCAGGCAGCCGGCATAGCTGAAGAACTGGAACGATGAGGTGTTGCCTTGCTTGAAGATCAGCGGGCTGGCCTGCGCGCTGTAGGTGGTTGTGGGCAGCGCCGTATCGGTCGGTGCGTTGTAGACGCCCACCATCGTGAAGTCGATCGTGGGGATCTGGCCCACTTCACCGGTCAGCGTGAAGGTGCCGCGGCAGCCGGTCAGGATGTGGCGGATACCGTCGTTGTTGAAGTAGATCGTGGCAGAGCTGAAGCTGCTGCTCACCGGCGCGTAGGTCACGCTGGTGCTGGCCACGATCGTCTCGCTGAGGCCGCAAGCCTGGAGCAGGGAACCGTAGCGGGGGGCAGTGCCGGCGGTACCGGAGCCGGCCAGCTCCACCTGGAAGGTGATGCTCACGCGGGTGTTGGCCAGCAGCTGCGGGCTGTTGCCCAGGTAGTTACGGATCAGATCACGGCTGACCACATCAGCCTCGATCGGGGTGATCTCCAAGTTGCGCACCAGCAGGGCATCGGTGCCGGCAGGGCTGCTGTCGGTGCCGTAGGTGCTTTCCTTCTTAACCTGGATCAGTCTCTTGCGTGTCAGAGCCATCGCTCTTCACCTCTGTTGGGGGTTGTGAGGGATTGGCCGGCTCGGTGCGCTCAATGAGCTTTCGCTTGCCGGTTTTGGGATCCAGGAGGTAAGTCCCGCCCTGGCCTTGATACTCGTCCATCGTAGCCATCATCCGGTTGCCAGATTAGTGATGCTGGTGCGGTATCGGATCAGGTAGTCGCAGCTGATCACGCCAGCTGGCTGATCTGCTTCCACCAGCTCAAAGGTTACGCCCTGCGGCTGGATGTCGATTGCGTAGCCGCCCAGCGTCAGGTCAGCCATCAGCCTGCTGTGCAGGTTTTCCACGATCGGGTCGGCCTGCTGGTCCGGCACTGGTCCGCGCACGATCACGCTGATCCGCACCGTCAGGCTCCAGTCCAGCGTTGGCAGGCTGGTGTTTTGCGCGGCCTGGTCTTGCAGCGGCTCGACCACGATCGCCGGGCTCTCGGCGCGTGCCATCGGCTCCACACGACTGCGGTAGATCCGCGTGCCAACGCCCGTGGTGCCGGTAAGGGCCGTGCGGACAGCGGCTAAAATGGTTTCGCGTCGAGTAGCCATCAGCAGTCCACCGCGTCGCTGTATTCAAGGTGCGTCTTGAGCCAGGCATAGCCAATCGCCAGTGGATTGTCGCCGGGCTGCAGCTCGCTGGTGGGTGCAAACAAGGTGCGGTCAAATACCGGCTGCGCATTGGTGTTGCGTGCATCGGCATTGGCGTAATGCAAAACTTGCATTAGCGTCTGCTCTTTGTCGCAACGCATCAGGGTGATACGAGCGTAAGTATCGGCCATGGGGATGCCGATGTTGGTTTCGGTCAGGGAGGTGGACAGAGCCATGATCAGTAGGTCATCTCGGTGGTGTTGATTTTGCAGACCCACCGGATTGTGGTGGCTGCAGCACCAGTGACCTCAACTTTAATGCCGCCGTTTGTGGTGTCAGCAGTGACGGCAACAGTCCAAGCAGCAGCACCGGCATCGTTGTGGGTCATGGTGACTGTAGGTGTGCCAACCATTGCAGTGGAAGCTGCGTTAGCGCCGCGCTTGATGGCACCATCAATCGTCCACCGTGCAGTGTTGCCTGCTGCTGTGACACCTGCGATCACCTCGCCGCTGAAGCTGTAGGCGCTGTTGTTGGCCAGGATGACTTGGTTGGTGGTTGTGCCCGGTTGGTTATTGCTAGCGAGAACCGTTGCGGTAGCATCAGTGGTTTGGCGGGCTAGGAGCAGAAGCGCGGATTGTGTAGATCCAGCCGCACTAGATACTGGCTGGTTACATGCAGGAAAAACGTGATAGCCAACAATACTTCTTGTGTTGCCACTAGCCCCACCCATCACTGCCGAATAACTTCCTGATGCAGTGTGTACTCCACCTCCTCCAATAAAAGTAGAACGACCAGAAGCCGTATTGCTTTCCCCACTTGCTACACACGCATTCGCCCCACTCGCCGTATTGCTATTACCCCCACACACCACAGCGTGCGTGTTGGTTTGGTGGGCGGTGTTGCTCTGGCCTCCGCCGACGAAGGAGTAGCTGCTGGAGGCGGTGTTGTTTAAGCCACCAACGACGGTGCTGTAGATGCTAGTGGCTTGATTGCCTTCTCCTCCAAGCGCAGCTGATGCTGTACCGCTGGCTACGTTGTAACTACCGCCTGCAATAGTTGCGTAATTTCCACTTGCTATATGTGATGCACTACCGCGAAATTTTTGCAAATCCGTCGCATACTGCCCCCGCTTATTCCCGCCCGCACTCGTCCCATCCGGCACCTGCGCCAGCGTTGCGCCTGTACCCTTGGCGACTAGCGCGATGTCAGCGTTAGCCACACCAACCGGCGCTTCGCTGATCGCCGTCACCGGCACCGTGCTATTCACCCCGCTGTTGAACAGCCGCGCCACCAACCGCAGCGACGATGACGCCCAGCCAACTGGGTTTACGTTCATGTCAGGTCACCCCCGAACGCTGCAACACGCACGGTGCCGGTGGTTGGCTGCACAGTGATCGTTGCGCCAAGCTTCCATGATGCGCTTGGCAGCACAAGATCCGTATAGGCGGTCACGAGGCGGTAAGCCTTGGCGGTATTGCTGCCAGTGGTGGCGCTGATCGTGATCTGATCAAACAGGTCCCACTGCGTGCCGTCCCACAGGAACAGGTTCACCAGTGCTGCAACGGTCGTCGCGGTGCCTTGCACGTTCACGCTCAGCACACGAGTGCCGGCGCTGACGCCAGTGATCAGATCGTTGATCGTGCCGGTGCCATCCGTTGCGGTGTTGCTGCTACTTAAGGAAACGCGCCCGATGCGCGGAGTGGAGATAAAAGCGGGTGAGGCAGCCATGGCTTAGATGCAGTTCTGGTTGAGATAGAGGTTGTCACCGACGGAGCTGCCTCCACCACCACCGGACAACTCCACGACGCTCGCGGTGCCGTTGTCTTTCTTGGTGTAGAGCTTGCCGTCGAACGTGTTGACCGCCAGCTCGCCCAGCTGCAGGTCGCCAACAGCTGGCACCTTGCTGGCGACTGCGGATCTCTTGATCCTGATGACGTTTGGCATGTGCCTTCCCTGTAGTGCCTATGTAGGCAGGACTGACGGCGGAACGGCTTAGAAGCTGCCGCCGTCGATGGTGGAGTTGGTGTCGTGGTAATCGGTGCCAGCCACAGCAGCGCTGAACGCCGAGGTGCCGTTGCCCTTCACCAGGCCGGTCAGCGTGGTCACGCCGGTACCGCCGTTGGCCACCGCGATGGTGGTGCCGTTCCAGGTGCCGGTGGCGATGGTGCCCAGCGTGGTGATGCTGGTCTGGCCGACATAGGTCGAAGCAATGTCGATGGAGTCGGCGTTGACCAGGATGCGGTTGCTGGTGCCCACCACGTCCAGCGTGTTGCCGGTCTTGGTGAGACCAGCGCCAGCTGTGATCTGACCAGCGCCGGAGAACTGCGCGAAGGTCAGCGAGGTGGACCCCACCACGATGGGGTTGTTGGTGCTGAGCACCCAGCCGCTGTCGGCGTTGACCGTACCTTCCTCGACGAAGGTGAACATGCCGGCGTGGACCTCGGCATCGGTGTCCGCATCGGTCGAGCGGGACCAAGTGCTGGCCGCCACCACATAGATGCCGTTGGCGCTGGCCGTGCTCTGGTCCTTGACCAGCACGCGGTCACCAGCGATCAGCGCCACACCATCGACGGTCTGCGTGCCGCTCAGCGTGATGTTGGCGGTGGTGGCAGCCCGCACGCTGGCCTTCACGTCCAGGCCGCTGCGGGAGGCGTCCACATACGCCTTGGTGGCCGCGTCGGTGTCGGCGGTCGGCGTTGCCAGGTTCGTGATCTTCTGGCTGTTGAGCGACACCGAGGCGGTTGGTGCCGCCATCTGATCCAGGCGGCTGGTGCGCACCTGGGTGTCGAAGTCGCTGATCTTCGCTGCCGTCAGCGTCGGGATGTCGGTGGCGCTCAGCGTGGTGCCGGCGGTGACGCGACCCTTCGCATCGGTGGTGACCTTGGTGTAGGTGCCGGCCGTGCCGACGCTCGCCAGCGTCAGGGTGACGGAGGTGGTGCCGGAACCGGAGGCGTCACCAGAGAAGGTGATCGACTGGTTGCCGGTGATGTAGTTCTGCGCCTTGACGAACGCGGTGGTGGCAACCTTGGTGCTGTTATCGCTGGCGGTGGCGGTGGCGGCCGTCGCGTTGGAGCCGGTCAGGTCAACGCTGCCTGTGAACGTCTTGTTGCCGCTGACCGTCTGCGTGGTGCTCAGCGTCAGGAAGGCGCCGGGGCCAGCAATCGCCGGGATCGTGGTGGCACTGCCGCCTACGCCGCCGGTGCCTTTGCCGTAATAGAGAACGTCATCGACCTCGTTGTAGGCGAGTTCTGCGTTCGCCAGGCTGGAGGGGGCTCCGGTGCCGCCGCTTGTCCGGCGCTTGATGCGTAGGGTGTTGGCCATGGCTTAGAAGTTGCCCCCGTCCGTCAGTGTGATTTTAGTGTTGATGTCGTTGGCAACAAACTTCGCAGTCGCTGCCTCGTAGATCAGCAGGCTGCCGTCAACTCGACCGCCCACTGCAACGTCCGTCAAATCCTGTAGACGGTTGCCACTGGCATAAGCCAACGCCGACCACGCTGTGCTGCCATTGCCGATCTTGAACGCGCCGGTGTCCGTCTCATAGCCCGCCTCACCGGTCAGCAGCACAGGGTTGGCAGCGGTCCAGTTGGCCGCCGTATCCCGTCGCAGCTGGATCCGTTGCCGGGTCGTGGCCATCAGCTCGCGCCTCCTCCATCAATGGTATTGGTGTCCACCCAGTTCGTGCCATCGTTGATCAGCATGTCGCCCTGCTGAGCGTTGCTGATGTTCACATCAGCCAGGTCATCCAGGGTCCATTCACGCGGCTGACCGCCAGGTGCCGTCTGACCAGGCGACAGGCGCATCAGGCCGATCTCGCAGAAGGCGCCATCGTCCAGCTGGCGCACCTCGCGCACCTGGTAGACCACGCCGGCCACCGTGATGCTGTCGCCGTAGACCAGCCCGCCAAAGTCCGCGAACCGTGCCGTCAGCGTGTAGTCGCTGGTCAGGACCATTTCGCCGGCCACCACCTGCGTCGGCATGTCCAAGATGCCGAGCGCCGTCACAGCGCCAGCCGTGCAGCTGACGCCAAAGTCATCCAGAAAGATGCCCAGATCTTCAGTCAGCGCCATCGGTCTTCACCTTGCGCGCGCGCGGCTTAGGCTCCTCAACCGGCGCATCAACAGCGCGACCCATGCGGATCAGCTGATGGGCCACCTCAGTGTCCAGCTCGTACACCTTGCCAGCCTCAAGGAAAGAACCCTGAGCGGCGCAGTCGTTTGAGATCAGAACCTTCATCAGAAAAAAAGGGGGGCGGTTGCCCGCCCCCGTCTCCTATCAGGTGGTGATGTCAAGGATGGCGGCAAAGCTCTTGGGATCGCGCACGGCCACGTCGTAGGTGACGATGCCGCGAACGCTGGTCAGAGCCTTGCTGAAGTCGTCCTGATCCTCGCCCACGGTGATCTCAAGGCCGTTGCCCCAGAAGCCCACCATTGCCTGCGAGAAGTCACCCATCACCAGAGCGGAGCAGACGCCGCTGCTGCTGCCCTTGGTCAGGTTGCTGGGAACCTGGTTGGTCAGGGCGAGGGGGTAGCCGTTCAGGTTGGCGGGGGTCGGACCGCGGCCGATGGCGTTCAGCTGATCGTTGACCAGGAACGGACCGTCGCCAGTGGTGGAGCCACCAGCACGCAGCTTCTTCAGAGCAGCGGAGACCTTGTAGTTGGTGAGATAGGCCACGTTGGCGGCGTTCACCACACCGTTAGCCTGCATCACAGCAGACTCAAGATCCACCACCTTTTCAACGGTGATAGCGCCACCGTTGGTGCCCATGGCCACCGAGCCGATGCCGGAGGTCTGCATGATGCCGGTGGGCTGGCCGCTGGAGCCAGAACCGTTCAGAATGCCCAGGTCGATGGCAAGGTTGATGCCATCGGTCAGGTCACGGCGCACCAGCTCCTCGATGCCAGGGGTGCCCTGCAGCAAGGTCTGGCGGCTGTACTTGGACAGGGCAGCCAGGTTCTTGGGGCTCATGGTCACCTGGTCGAAGGTGGACTCCGACTGGGTGATCGCGGTGGTCTGGGTGCTCAGGTAGTAGGTCGAAGCAACACCAGAGCGGCGGGGGATCGCCACGTTGCCCACCAGGCCAGGCATGGTGCGAACACCAAGCTGGAGCATCAGGGCGTTGTTCCGCAGGAACTCGATGAACTCATCGGCCAGCAGATCGGTCTGCACCAGGTTGCCGCCGGTGGTAGCGCCGGAGGTCACATAGGTGGCACGCTTGCCGCCCAGCGCAGAGAAGGGAACGAAGAAGCTGCGCTCAGTGGTCTTGCTGATGCCAGACTTTTCCACCTCGCGGGACAGCTCACGCACCAGGCCAGCCTCGCGGCTCGACCAGTCGCCGGTCAGCATCGCGCGGATGCCAGCGGTCAGGCTGTAAGCAGCGCGCTCATCGGATGCCATCTCCACAGGGGCGACGGTCTCCACAGGTTTGGCGCCCAGCTTGTCGAGCACAGCAGTGCGAGCCTCATCGAGGCTGCGGCCGCTTTCGATCAGCTGGCGACCAAGATCGGCCATGCCGTGCTTCTCAGTCAGGGCAGTGATGCCGGCAATGCGGGCGCGCTCGGCTTTTGCAGCCTCAGCAGCCGCTTCAGCCCGCACCGCCGAGATGTCGGGGGTGTTTTCCATCGGAACCTCAGGTTCTGTTTCGGGGGTTGGTGATGCGGCGGAGGCCGCAGGATCAGTCTCTAGAGACCGACCCACACCCACAGTGGGGTCTGCAGGTATGCTAACCACGCTCACTTCGTAGGGAGCCCAGCTGGTAGCGACGAAATCACCGCTGCCGCGTTGCTCCATTTCGTTGATCGCGTAGCCGAAGGATACATTGCGAAGAACGCCATCCTTCACATCAGCCAATACTTCCTGCGCGAACGCATTGCGGCTGAACTTTACCGTGGCATAGCCACGCTTTTTGTCTCCATCAATCCACGCGCGCTCCACCACGCCGATCACTTTGTTGGGATCGTGGTTGAACAGCAGCGGCGCCGAATCATTCAAACGGGAGAGATCAGCGCTGCGCGCATCATGCTGCAGCACCTCGTTGCCGAAGTAGCGCGAGACGGGGTACTCGCTGGAGAAGGGGAACTCGATGCTGCGCTCGTCCTCGCTGACCGTGAAGTCAGCAACCTCAGAGCGCTTCAGCAGTTGCCCTTCAAGGTCACGCGATAGGTCCATCGCTGTCCTCTGCATCAACGTTGTCTTCCACATTATCGGTCGGTTCAGGCAGTTCCACTTGAGCCGCCTCGGCAGCCTCGTGCTCGTGCTCGGGGTTGCTGTCGAAATACAGCTCCAGCTCGTCCGCCCGATCCACCTCGGCCTTGCGCGCCAGCAGCAGCTCCTCAAGGTCGCCGCCTTGCTCGGCCACCACATCGGCCTGCGTCTTGAACCCGCAGCGCACCGCCTCCTTGTAGGCGTCCACCTCCTTGGCCGGATCCACCCACGCCCAGCCGCGCGGCATCCACCGCACCTGGCGGTAGCGCTCGGGGTCGGTCTCGTAGGCCGGCAGGTTCAGCACGCCGCTCAGCACCGCCATCTCCAGCCATGCCTCAAACACCGGCCGGTGGAAGTTCTCGATCATAAAGTGCTGCAGCGCCTTCCAGTTCTCGCGGTCCTCCAGCAGGCTCAGCCGGCTGCTGCTGTAGTTGGTCTGGCTGAAGTCGCGGCTGATGGTCTCGTAGCTGCAGCCCACACCGGCAGCCATAGCGCGCAGCATCGCCCGCATGAACGGCTCCAGCTGGCCGTCAGGCGCATCGAGCTGCGGCACCGTCACGCTCTCGCCCGGCGCCAGGTACTTGAACACGCCCGGCTCAAAGTTGCTCACCCGCTCGCCGTCCATCACCTCATCGCCCATCAGCTCGCCCTCGGGGCTGGTGATGAAGCCCATCAGCGCGCTGCTGGCCCGTGCCCGCACCACCTCGGCCTGCTCGTAGCCGGCCACCATGTGCAGCCGCTGGATGGCGCTGGCCAGCATCGGCACGCCGCGGGTCTGGCCGGGCCTGTCCATCAGGTAGAGGTGGATCACCTCATCGGCCTGCACGAACCGATGGCGCGGGGCGTTCACCGGCATCCCGCCAACACCGCTGTCGCCGGGGTGCTTGGTCAGGAACGCATAGCGCACCGGGCGCCCCCAGCGGTCCAGCTCCACGCCCATCCGCCACTCGTTGCCCTCGACCGTGCTGCCGCCGGTGTAGGTGTCATCCAGCAGGTCGCTCTCGATGATCTCCAGCGAGAACGGCACCTTGCTGCGCCCGAACGGCTGGCGTACCATCCGCACGAACACCTCGCCGCTTTCAGCCATCGACCCCACGAGAAGTCGTTCGATGTCGCTGAAGCTCAACCGGCCAGCGGTGTGGCAGCTGTCCTTACGCCCCCACATCGCCCAGGCGTTCTCAATCGCATCATTCACTGTCTGATCCAGCCGCCCGCCGCCGCGCTGCATCCGCACCTGCGCCTGCATCCTGATGCCGGTGCCGATCACGTTGTTCTTCACCGCACGGATCGCCTGCCGCGCGTAGTCGTTGTCGCGCACCAGCTGGCGCGAGCGGTTGCGCAGCCGGGGCAGGCTGCCCTTGATCTCCGCATCCGCGCTGGTGCCAGCCGTCACCCAATCGCTTGTCAGGCGGCTGACCTTCGCGCCCTCATACATCCGCCGGCGCGGCGCTAGCAGCGTCTCCGGCGTGCGCCGGAACAGCTCACGGATCGCAGAACGGACGCCCATCAGAATCTCACGAACAGGTTGTGGGGGTTGCCCAGGCCATTGGCGACCAAGGCCGCGGCCTGCTCGCGCTTCACCTCGGCCTTCAGTTTGCCCTCCAGCGTCAACAGGTCGGCCATCTCCATCTTCTTCAGCCGCCGGCTGCCGATGCTGTACTCAGCAACAGCACCGCCCGAGATCATCGAGCGGATTGCTGCCTGCACCGCATCGAGATCCTTCTGCGCCTGGCTGCGGTTGTCGACCGCCGCAGGCGAGCCCGCATAGGCCAAGTTGGCGTCGATCTGGAACTGACCCGAGCCCAGCGTGACCGTCTCGCCCGCCTTGGTGGCCACCGCCTGCCAGTAGCCGGTGTCATCCGCGTGGAAGCCCTCGGTCGTCGCAGCCGTCAGGCTGAACTCCCAGCCCTGCCCATAGGCCGTGCCCACCGCCGTGGCGCCGTGATTGTTGCGGTTGAAGCGGAAGTAGTAGGTCAGCGTCCAGCCGGTCTGGCTGCTGATCGCATTGCCGAACACATCCGTGCTGGCATCGTCGCGCCACTTGACCGTATCGCCTTCAGTTATCCGCGCAGGGAAGTTCACGGCCTCACCAGCTGTTGACGAACGCCGACGCCGCGGCTCCCCCTGATCTTAGGCGCGGCTTGCGTGGCTCAGCATCTCCATTCTGCAGGCGCTTCTCCAGCTGGTCCCAGATCGTTCTCCGGTCGTACCGCTGGTACATCAGATTTAACGCCGCATAGGCATAGACCAGGCAATCCAGCGCCTCGTTCCGAGCGCTTGGTTTCTTGACCCACTCGCGCACAGGGAAGCCGCCGCGGTTGTAGCGCAGCACCTGCTTCTCCGCCGTCAGCTGCTCGAAATACTCAGCCGTCGCATCCATGTGGAAGTGCAGGTAGCCCGCGCCCTTGTCGTTGTGGCGCAGCCGCCCGAACAGCGTGGTCTTCACCGTGTCGCTGCCCACCGGATAGACCAGCGCAGAGCGCTTGAGCGTCTTGCCCTTGTAGTTCACGTCCACCTTGCTGGCCTTGCCGATGGGCGGTTTGCCCGACTGGCTTTGACCCTTGATCGCCACCACGCCCTGCCGCGCACGCTCGCGCGCGTAGGCGTAGACCTCGCTGGTGAAGTGGCCACCCGAGTCGATGGCCACCACATCCGGCCGCAGCTTTGCGCCGGTGCCGTGCTGCCACTCGCGCAGCACCACCTCGTCCAGCTGCTTCCACAGCTCCGGCCGCGAGGGGTCGCCGTAGATCTCTTGGTGGTAGACCAGCCAGCCTTCCTCCTCGCGCCCCCACGCCCACACCGAGATCGCAAAGCGATTGTCCTGCACGTCGACGCCCACGGTCAGCGCCAGCGCTGCATCCGGCAGCACCTGCGGGTCGTAGTGCTCGCAGCGCTCCATCAAGCCCTCGGCGCTCACCTTGCTGGCGTAGTCCTCCTCCCACGTCTCGCCCAGCACGGTGTTCACCCAGGTCTTCAGCCGGGGCGCATCGCCCTTGGCGCGCAGGAAGTCCTCGACCACCTCCTCCCACGACTTCCAGCCCAGCGGGCTGTAGAGGCTGCTGATGTGGAAGCCCGCCGTCTTGCCGTCGCCCGGTGCCGTCGCGCGCCACTCGCCAGCGGTCAGCATCCGCGTCTTGTGGCTTTCTGAGAACCGTTCGCAACAAGCCTCGCACTCGTACTGCACCGTGCTCGGGTCGTTGTCCTGGTACTTGAGCTGCTTCCACTGCAGCCATTGCATCGCACCACAACTGGGGCATGGGCAGAAATACCTACGCTGGTCGCTCAGCAGGTACTCGGCCTCGATGCGGCTGAAGTCCTTCACCGTGGGCGTCGAGGTCATGAAGATCTTGCGCCGGCTGAACGTGGTGCTCCGCCGTTCTGCCAGCGTCACCGGGTCGCCCTCGCCATCCACATCGCTCGGGAACGCATCCACCTCGTCGAGGAAGATGTACCGGCACGGGGTCGAGCGTAGGCCAGTTGCGGAATTGGCACCCGTCAGGATCATCATTCCGCCGGGGAACTCCTTGCTGAACATCGTGTTGCCACTGTCCCGGCTGCGCGCAGGCGCGATCTTCTCGGCCAGTACCGGCGTCTCCGTGATCAGGCTCTCCAGCCGCTGCTTGCTCAGGCGCTTCGCCATGTCCACGGTCGGCTGCACCATCAGCATCGGTCCAGGCGCGTGGTCGATCACATAGCCCAGCCAGTTGGCGCCGCCCTCCGTCTTGCCCAGCTGCGCACCAGCCATCAGAACCACCCGCTGCACCGGGCTGGTGATGCTCAGGCAGTCCATCACGTCCTTGAGGTAAGGCGTCCTGTCGGTTCGCCACGGCCCAGGCTCCGCACTGGCCTTGCCCGACAGCACCCGGTGCGCATCCGCCCACTCGCTCACCGTCAGATCCGCCTCAAACCGAAGCGCCTCGCGGCAGACCTGCAGCAGCTCGTCAATCGCTGATGGCACTGCCCAAGCCCTCCAAGGCTTGCCCGATCTCCTTCAGCAGCATCGCGTGGATCTTCGCTTGGTCGGTCTCGGCCGCCACGATAGGCGCCACCCGGTCAGGGATGGTGCGCAGGCTGTCGCGCACCGCCATGTGCAGCTTGGCCAGCTTCATCTTCAGCTCGGCCTTGTCCACCAGCCGCCCGCTGCGCTGGTCAAACTCCAGCCGCGTCAGGCGCGCTGCATACGCCTCACGGATTGCCCGCGACTGCGCAAACGACGGGATCGCCGCCGCCTGGTTTTGCTGCTGCACCAGCGCCTGGTCAATCGCCGGTGCCCCGCCACGCCCGCCGCGGTCCGGCGCCTTGGCCGCGGCCACCTGCCGGTCCAGCTCCTGCGCATCCGCCACCATCCACCGGCGGCCTTCCTTGCGCAGCGCATCGCTGGTAAACCGGCCTTGGCCAGCCCACTTGCTCAGCTGCGTGTACTCGACCTTGCGGTCCTCGGCGTACTGCAGCAGGTTCATGCAGCGTCCTCAGGGAACAGCTCACCCGTCGCCTCCAGCGTGGCGCGCTTGCCGGTGAACGCCTGCCACCGCTTCACGATCACATCGCAGTAGCGCGGGTCCAGCTCCATCAGCCGCGCATGGCGGCCGGTCTTCTCGCAGGCGATCAGCGTGCTGCCGGAGCCGCCGAACAGGTCAGCAACGATCACCTTGCCAATGCCCCAGCGGTCGAAGAACCACTGAGCCAATGCCACGGGCTTTTGGGTTGGATGCACCCGCTTGTCGTTTTCGACGCTTGCCAAGCCCTTGTGCATGATCCGCGCAAGCTCTCGCTTGTGCTTTGCCCTTGACCAGCAAAGCTCGAAGTTAGAGCCATGGAAGGCTTCAACGCCGGACTGCTCGCCGTCAGCCTTGGTTACCTTGTCCCAAACGACCCATGAGCCGTCTTTGCGGTTTGGGATCAGCTCGGCGTAGTAGTCAGCTCCCCACAGAAAAATCTCGGCGCAGTAATCAAAATTGGCAAAGACTGTGTTGATGAGATCAGGTGTGAAGTCGTCTCCATCACCAATGACCGGCCGATAAGTTTTGCCCTTTGCTCCAGGGGCAGTGGATGTGTGAAAGCCAGAATTCACAATGCCGGAGTGATCAGGATTGAGGTGCATCCCATAGGGCGGGTCCGTGTAAACCATGTCAGCTTTACCGCCTGCCATCAGCCGCTCCACGTCCGTGATGGCGGTCGAGTCCCCGCACATCACCCGGTGCTTTCCCAACAGCCACACGTCCCCCGGCTTGCTCACAGGATCAGCCGGCGGCTCAGGCACCGCATCGGCATCGGCATCCTCCGGTGGTAGCTCCTCGATCTCCGGCAGCAGGTCCGCGAGCTCCTCATCGCTGAAGCCGATCAGGCTCAGATCGAAGTCCTGCTCCGCCAGGTCCTGCAGCTCCGCCCGCAGCAGGTCGGTGTCCCACCCAGCGTTCAGCGCCAGCTGGTTGTCCGCGAGGATGTAGGCCTTGCGCTGGCGTTCGCTCAGGTGGTCGAGCACCACCACCGGCACCGTCTTTAGCCCGAGCTCCTGCGCAGCCATCAGCCGGCCGTGCCCGGCGATGATCCCGTCATGGCTGTCCACCAGGATCGGGTTGGTGAAGCCGAACTCCACAATCGACGCCGCGATCTGCGCCACCTGCTCTGCGCTGTGCGTCCTTGCGTTCCGCTCGTATGGCCTTAGCCGCTCCAACGGCCACAACTCGATCCGCTTGGCCATGGCGATGGTGAGGCTGGCGTCTGCTGTCATGCGCTATTGCGAGCCGTTCTCAGTAGGGCGGTTTGAGTTTTCCAACGCTAGCCAAAAGCCGCGCGCGCGAAAGACCCACGTCAAAAGCCCCAGGAAGGACCCGTGAATCATTTGGCGGTCGCCAGTGCCTTGGCCAGGCTGGTCTCGAAGTGCCGCATGAACGTCCGCTCGACGGCATCGGTGCCAATGCGGTCGATGGGGAAGCGGGGCTTGTAGCGAGCAGGTGCATCGGTCACCACGAAGTAGGGGAACAGCTGCTCCCTGCTGCGCCTGTAGATGCCAGCGGGGCGGTCGCCGCCCTTGGGTGTGCCAACGAAGAAGCCACCGCGTGCGTTGCCGCTCAGGCCCTTCTGGATGCGCCTGATGGTGGCCAGGCTCACGTTGCCCGAGCCATCCAGCTTGACCAGGCTCGTGGGCACCAGCTGTGAGCCTGCAGGTATGCGGGCGGTGCCCACCACCTCGGAGAGGAACTTCTTCTCGAAGCCCTTCTGCCGACGCGCACCACCTTGGATGCCATAGCGCAGATACCGCGCCCGGTCCTTCCCCTTGCCAGCTTCAGCAAACACCACAGCCTCAAGGTTCTGCTTGGTGCTGCGCTGCACGAAGAAGGCGTTTTGCGTGAAGCGGGTGGGTGCGTTGAAAAACCGGGTGGTCGAGGTGTTGATCGCCGTGCGTGCGTCAAAGGCCGACTGGTTGAGTGCGACGGACACGGCGAACGGCAGCTGGCGTTCAATGCCCTGCACCCATCGGGTGGCCAGGGGCAGGGTGCTCTGGATGTCGAGGGTGAGCGTTGCCATAGGCCAAGGGTAGGGGCGCCAGCCCAGCAGGTCCATCGAGAAGGCGTGAAGCCTGTGCCCAACCTATCCCGACCTCAGACCTTCCCCAAAAGGGGGGTATTACCCCCTCTCTACTACTTTATTTATACTCTTTCTTAGAAGTAGGGAGGTTAGGAGATAGGGAGACCCCTTGCAGGGCGCGGATTTTTCGTGCCCAACCTATTTTGACGAGGTTGGGAGGCGGTACACCCAGCGGCGTTTTCCGCCAGTGCAGTCCCGATACTTGTCGCAGCCGAGATCCTTGAGAATGGATGCGACCTGCATCTGATCCCCCCTGGTTTGGCGCTCCAGCGGCTTCTGGATCGCGTTGGTCAACACCTCCTCGGTGGTGATCGGCTCGATGCTCACGCGCCGGGTCAGGTACGCCTGCACGGCCGACTGCCACGGGTTGGAAACCAGGTAGCTCTCGTTCTCGGCCTCGACCTGCATCTCCAGCTCGCGGGGCAGGTGGTTGGCCTCACCAGCCCGATAGGCGTGGACGGCAGCAGACCAGATGGCGTCACGCTCCAGCAGCAGGCCATCGACCGCGATGTGTGGCGCAGCGAGGACAGGGATTACCCAGAAGCGCCTGTTCCCGGTGTCATCCACCAGGAAGCCGCTGTCGCGGTTGGTGGAGCCCACGATGATGCAGCGCCGGGGAAAGTCCTCGGTGGCCTTGCCGTAGGGCACGCGGAAGGTGTCGGTCTGCTGGGACAGGAACGCCTTCACCTGAC
>JACCDO012194461.1_pt1 | contig 27704 bp, 33 predicted proteins | sample 7446101 | NCBI WGS metagenome assembly JACCDO01 (sample SAMN15323440, study PRJNA562643) | freshwater metagenome | isolation source: river surface water | place: USA:Blue River Watershed | collected 2017-08-16
AATGGGTGTGCCAGTCACGAGCCAACGGATACTGGTCTTGAGCAAACTGGCGCCGTGGTAGCGGCTAGCCCGGGAATTGCGCAAATGGTGCGCCTCGTCAAAGACAATGCGCCCCCAAGGTATCTTGTGCAAGAGTGAGGACTTTGCCTTTTCCGGTTTCTTGGGGTTAATACTAATCATGCCATAGGTGGTCAACACCACTGGCGCCTTGAGCAAGGTCTCCACATTCATATTCTTCTTGTGGCGTCCATGATAAATGAGGGCTTTATGCCCGAGAAGCTTGTATAGCTGTGCAGCCCATTGTTCAAGCAATGCAACGGGCAAGACAATCAGCGTTCGTGGGCAAGTGCAAAAGTTCTCAAGCAAGACACCAATCATGGTGATGGTTTTGCCCAAACCCATTTCATCTGCGATAATGCCGCCGCCATGACCAGCCAGTTCATTGTCGCAACACCAGGAGACGCCTTCCGCCTGGTAGTCCTTGTGGTCCAAATGGGACCTTTCCAACATCCGTGGAAAACAAATCAGTTTCATCGTGAAACATAAATTGATAAGTTATTGATATTCCCTATGGAAAAAGAACAAATTGAAATCATTTTTTTTATTCAATGATCACCACATATACCTATCGTCAAAAATTGAAATAGAAAATATTCCTTCATAATAAACAAATGGCAAAAAACACCATGCTGATCGTTGAGCCACGAAAAATACCAGGATTGGCAAATATTATAAACAAGTTTAGAGAGAAGATCGGCCAAGATTGGGTCTGTGTATTCTATTGTGGGAAACATTTAAAACCCTATTGGGAAACATCTACGAGTTTACATAAAGAGGTAGATGTGAGAGAAATGGAAGTAACTAATTTTGACCACCATTCAAATTATAGTGATTTTATGAAGTCCAAAAAACTATGGGACTCGTTGGAAGGTGAGTTTGTATTGACTATTCAAGCCGATTGCTGGATAATGAACGAAGGAAAGTATACGATTGAATATTTTATGCAAAAGAATGTGAGTTATATTGGCGGAAATATGTGTTATGGATGGTATGAATTAGAGCGTGATAACATCCACTTGAATCATACAAATTTGAATGGTGGGTTATCGTTGCGTAAACGACTAGATATGTTGAAGGTAATCGATGCATATCCTCCGTCGCAGTCTGCATGGTCAAACCTAGAATCAAAGGGTCTGTCGGAAGATGCAGAAGACGTATATTTTGCAGTAGGTTGTATAAGATTGGGACTAAAGATTGGAGATGATGAAGATAGTGCGCACTTCTCTCTACATTCAATTTACAAAGAGGATTTTTTCGGCATACATCAGCCTCGTAAAGAATTTGGTGATAGATTAAATACAAAGTACCCAGACTTGAAATATAATAATATATACTTGAAATTGATTGATTATGAAGATATAAAGTATAAAAGTATTAAGGAAAATTTCATAGATAATATAATGAATAAGTCGTGCGATGCGGAGTGCGGTGCGGAGTGCGATGCGAATAAATGCGGCATGAATGTCCTCGTATACGGCGCAAACGGCTGGATTGGTAAACAATTTATTCAAGTTTTGAATGACCACCACATAAAATTTGCGATAGGCGCTTCACGAGCAGATAATTACGACACCTTGTTGGCAGAGATCACCACACTGAAACCAACACACGTCGTTTCATTTATAGGAAGAACACACGGCAAAATAGGTGAAAAGGTCTACACAACGATTGATTACCTTGAACAAGAAGGCAAATTGGTGGAGAATGTCCGCGATAATTTATATTCTCCCATGTTGCTCACGATGATATGTAGCCAACAAAAAATTCATTATACCTATCTAGGCACAGGATGCATTTTTAAATTCGATGAGACGCATCCCTTTGGCAAAGAGGAAAATGGTTTTCACGAGGACTCACAACCCAACTTTTTCGGTTCATCGTATTCCATAGTAAAGGGGTTCACGGACAAGTTGATGCACTTGTTTGAACAGGACGTATTAAATCTACGTATACGAATGCCAATTACGGGCGTGAAGAATGGCCGCAATTTCATAACGAAAATCGCAACCTATGAAAAGGTGTGTTCTGTGCCAAATTCCATGTCGGTATTGCCAGAGTTATTGCCCTATGTCTTGGAGATGATGAAACAAAAGACCACCGGGACCATGAACCTAACCAATCCAGGACTAATAAGCCACAATGAGATTCTTGAAATGTACAAGGAAATCGTAGACCCGACATTTACATGGAACAATTTTAGCATGGAAGAGCAACGCGCGATTCTTGCGGCCGACAGGTCGAACAATTATTTGGATACCACACGACTAGAGGCGTTATTTCCCAAAATAGATAACATCAAAACGGCTGTAAGAAAGTGCTTGATTCAATACAAAGAAACTATTATGCACAACGCACGTTGATAAATTGAATATGGTAAATATATAAAGACATGAATGTAAATACGACATATAGGAATGAATAAGGCAGAGCTATTGGATACGATTCGTAAAATATGCGCACCCGGAAAGGGTATTTTGGCGGCAGATGAAAGCACCGGAACTATCGGTAAACGTTTTGATAGCATCAAGTTACAAAATACACATGAGAACCGGATTGCCTATCGTGAAATGCTATTTACAACGCCCAATTTGAACAAGCACATCAGCGGTGTCATTACCTACGAAGAAACCTTGTTTGATAAGACGGGTGGTAGTGCAGGCGACATGCGTTTAATCCAACCCTTGTTGGATGCAGATATTGTCGTGGGAATTAAAGTGGACCAAGGTGTAAAACCACTATACGGAACCGAGGGTGAATCCGTCACACAAGGCCTGGATGATTTGGATGTTCGTTGCAAGAAATATTATCAAGCCGGTGCACGTTTTGCAAAGTGGCGCGCTGTCTTGAAGGTGGATGTGGAGAAGCATTTGCCATCCGATTTGGCGGTACATGAGAATGCCACGACGTTGGCGCGTTATGCCTCCATTTGCCAAAATAATGGATTGGTGCCAATAGTAGAGCCCGAGATTTTAATGGACGGAACACATACGTCCGTCCAAGCACGGGATATCGCGGTCGAAGTGCTTAGTGCAGTATACCGAGAATTACAACGTCATCATGTGGATATTGCATGCACCCTCTTGAAACCCAACATGGTTCGTCCAGGTGTGTCGTCTACAGAAGCACTAGATTGCACAATACTGGCAGAGCACACCATTAGTGCCTTTCAATATACTATCCCCCCTATTATGCCTGGTGTGGTGTTTTTATCAGGTGGTATGTCAGAAGTGGAAGCCAGCATGGCCTTGAATGAAATCAATAAATATGACGCCAAAAAGCCGTGGCGCTTGACTTTTTCATACGGAAGAGCGTTGCAAGCAAGCGTCATTGATGTTTGGAAGGGAAACCCAAAAAACAAAGAAGCGGCACAACAAATGTTGTTGAAACGCGCAGAGGCGAATGGATTGGCATCCAACGGAGAGTATGTAACTGAAATGTCGGTTAACCAAACACTACATGAAAAGGATTATGTTTATTAGAAAAAACAGAAGCAGCAGCAGCAGCAGCAACAGCAAATATTAGAGCAAATCAGCTGGGATTTCTTTTTCGTTCAATTTATGAATTTCTTTATTATGATTAAGTTTCCAATCCGTCTTGCATTTCTGGCAAGGGCATCGATTGTAGGACAGCAGCGGTCCCTCTGTATAAAATTGCTGATAAGCATCATTATTTTTTTGAATATTTCGGTTGATTTTCAAGATGTTCAAAAATTTGACATTCCATTCAGGCCAAGTACATTTGCATGCAATCTCTTTCGGCATGGCCTTGCACGATGGATTAAAATGTTCGTAATATAATTGGTCGATTTGACTAGTAAATTGTGCTCGGTTTGTATATAATTTATGAAACGCCTCTTCTAACAAGGGGATCCATGACCTGGGCGGGAAACGCTGTAATATTTCCACGATTTGGTGAAAATTCTCAAAATAAAGGTCATCATTAAGAATGTCATCCGGAATGGCCGCCGCATCACCATCAGTCTCAGTCAAGCATTTAATCACTTGAACCTTGTTATACAACATATAGGACAAATGTCTGTAAATAGACGCATCCATCTTTACTTGTTATTTTTTTTGGATAATAGAAATAAATGTCCCGTGTTTCAATTTTAATTACTATACGTCATGGCATGCATAAGATTATATTTATAAAAAAAATGATAAATATAATATAATGTCAGTGTAAAGAAAAAAGCAACCCATGGCAACAGAAACCCACACATTTGTACATGAGAATATCACGTATACAATTTATTCGGGCAAGTCCGACAAGGGGAACGACAAACTATTAGACGATGCTTTACCAAATGACATATGGTTTCACATTGGCAATAGACCCTCCGCACATATTATATTGAGCAATCCGTCCGCTACCGCGATAAATAAGATTCCGCGTCAAATAATAAAAAGATGCGCTTGTATTTGCAAGGCAAGCGCAAAAGTATCAGATAAGTGTGAAATAATCTATACAGAACGTACAAACATAACAAAGACAGAAAAACTAGGATGCGTAATCACAACAAACCTACGCACTATTACCATATAAAAATTATTCAATTTTATGAAAATTTATGCACTCATTTGATAATATACTTCAACCCAGGTTTCATTGCTGGGCGGATCACGTAAATAAGTATGAAAAGATAAATAATCGTAAGAGGTATCGTTTTCGTAATTGTGAATAGCATCAAGGCTATTTTCATTTTTCCAAATAAGCGTCCGCAATTTCATTTTATTTGGGTGGTATTTTAACATGTAATTAAAGTAAATCTCATACTCGGAGGCTCCACTACCATTTGGTAGTTGAATACATTTAAAAAATGCCTCGTAAAATGAGCAACGATGATAAGATTCTACAAGGTAAAATAATTCAGAAACATATTTTGTTTTGAATAGCATATGGTGACAAATTCCTGAATTATATTTATCCATACGAATAAGCGTGGGATGCATCTTGTTCATATGTTCAAGATAAGGCATGTGGCATTCGGTGCTATAGTTAAACAACATCAATTCGTCGTCGTCAATAAACGTGGTTGGTTGAAGAAAGAATGTATCCGCATCAATCACAAGATACATGTCTAAGATTCCAGGAATGATAGAACCCGCGTAGAATTTAAACAATTGTTGCAGATACCAACCGGCGCGTTTGCTGGAATCAGGATGATATTGTTTAAAAGTATCCACAGAAAATGGAAACATGCTTTCTGGAATAGTGATGCATCCGTCCAAGGTGAACCCGGGGTCAAAAGGTATAATATAAATATTTCTATAGCCCACTATATTTTTTTGTGTATATTTGATTTGATTTGTAACTATGTCCTTGTCGTTGGGACCAATTGCAATGACAATATCAAAATATTTATCCATGGGCATAGGCATATTCATAGTCAGTTGTTCATTCATTTGTGTATATATGAAATGATTTATTATTAATATGTTTTTTTAAAACAATATATAATATAATTAGCATGGACCTAGATTACGATGAAAGCGGCATAGAAGCAGAGGAAGAGGAAGAGGAACAGGAACAGGAACAGGGTGCAGAATTTAAAATATATTGTAATGGATTTTGGGGCGGGTTTGTGAATAGTACAAACACTACAGGAAGAATGAATGTCAATTTTTTTGCAGATATATTAAGCAAAACTAGACTACAAGATTTCATCTTTGTGGATTATCCAGACATGGCAAATGTCCTCTTTGAATCCGTATTTGCGCCATCCATTGTGACATTAAAAAAATGGAAATATAAGTTGCATTACTCAGGCGAAAGTCTGGCAAGAACCGACCTCTATTTTCCAAACAAGACATATTATGAAGACTATGATGTAGTATTATGCTCACATGGAGTAGTGAGGGACAACATAATTGATTGTCCATTTTTTGTGTACTATTGTTATGGTTCATCACGTCTAGACAAATTGCAGCCCTTGCATAGATATATCAAATCATACCTATACATACCAGAAAAATTTTGTTGCATGATTGTGACAAACGGGAAGGTAGAGTCACGTAATAAAATATTCAAGTTATTAAATACATATAAGCGTGTTGATTCAGTGGGTGTATATATGAATAACATGAATGTTGAACTAGAACATCATTATTCATCGGAAGAATTTATCCAGTTTATCTCACAATATAAATTTATGATATGTTTTGAAAATACAATCGAAGGCACCTATATTACAGAAAAGATAATAAATCCGTTTCTAGCAAGAACTATCCCCATTTATTTTGGCACAAATTATTGCCAACAGGTTTTTAATAAAAACGCCTTTTTATATTTGGAAGACGAATCGGTAAAGAGTTACAATGCATTGTTTGAAAAAATAAAAGAGTTGGATGATGACGACGCCAAGTACTTGGAGATGGTGAATCAACCCGTATTTAATCCAGCGTTTGATTATGCAAATATTTATGGCGTGGATGAAATTGCAAATAGAATGGATCTTATATTAAGTTCTATAAAAGAGGAGGAACCGGAACCACCCGTAATTCAAGATCATGATGATGATGAATGTGATAATGAATGTGATAGTTCTTGAATAAACATGCACACGTTTATTCAAGTTAAAAATGAACCTCGTTTACTTCTTCTCTACGGCTACAGGCTTTTGAAACATCTTGACACATTCCCAGATTTTTGCGGCTTCATCAATCGTAAATGCACCTCTTTTTTGAGCCAAACCTAGAAACTGGACCATGAGGTTTAATGCAACAATTTCATTTTGAACCTCGGCATCAGCAAGACGAACTTCGGGTTTCTTTTCAGGGGCAGCAGTTGCGGGTGTAGATTCCATTATATCATAGTTGAGTACATTCATTTTAAGTATATATTTGTACAACAATAGTTATTATAAGGTATGAATAAATTATGAAACAAACATAAAGTGTAATCAATACTATATAACAGGTGCACAATGATAATGGCGAACTATTTGGATTATTTGTTGTCAAAACAAAAATGGAATTTATTAATAAACAATGAGGAACATTTACTATATGTTCAAACGATTGACGAGTCAGGTTATATTGAAGTTAAAAAAAAACACGAAGCATGGATAGAGGTTTCCGTACCCATCAGAAATTCGCAATTTCAATACAAGACGACATTCAAGTCGGAGATGCCAGCGTACGAATATATTGAAAATTATGTCCATGAAACCGATGACTACAATCACAAAGAGGATTGAATTATATATAAATAAAAATGAATCATAAAACATTATTTCATTTATATATAATATAATATAGCAAGTATGGCCAAAATGATGAATCTGTCCTTGGATATGCATAATGCAAGAGACGACAACAAGGATCATTATATAAAATTGACGCTGGATATACCTCATCATGCACCGAATCAAAAACAAAAAACTATCTTTGCTTACAGCGACATATCAGGGTCCATGTCCGATCCGTGCCGCGATGGCCGCACCAAGCAGCAGCATATCAATCATACTTGGACGAATTTGCTCCATTTCCTAGCAGAACATCCGGAATTTAACGTGTCCATTGAATTAGAGGGTTTTGAAGAGAATTTACGTGAGGTGATACCGCTAACAAAAGTAACTGATACAAATGTAGAAATATTGGCGAAAGAAGTAAATAAGATGCGCCCCATGGGATGTACAAATATTGAACAGGCATTGCGTGATTTGGTGGAAAAGTGTAGTGCATCATCTAGCACGCGCAACTATTCATTGATCATGACGGATGGTGAGGCAACCGATGGCGAATTATGCACAGATAAGTTGGCAGATATAGTCCCGCGTGAAAGCAGATTTGCGGCCATTGCATTTGGTATTGAACATAACGCGGACCTGATGTACAAGTTAGGAACACGCGGAATGAACACAACCAATTGGTTGGTATCCGATTTGGAGAGGTCCGCATTAGTTTACGCTGAAATTTTGACCAAATGGATGTATCAAGTATTGGATGACGTCACGATCACCATTAGGAATGGGCTCTTATATGATTATCTTACGAATACTTGGGTGTCATCGTTGTCGATGGGTGCCTTGAGCGCGGAAGAGAAAAAATATATTCATGTGAAAAGTGAGACGCCTGAAATGGTGGAAGTGGAAGTGCGCGGTGTAGTCATTGATACGGAAACGAGCATAGTAGAGGCGATTGCCATGAAAGATAACATAGTACCCAAAGGTGTAGTCGTTGATTTGACACGCGACATATATCGTCTTCGTGTACAAGAATTGCTATATGAAGCGATGACGTTGCCACGAGAAACCGACCCAGAAGGACCAAATGTATTCAATGTCTTACGAGCAACCCATAATAGAGTGCCATTTACATGTTTGAAACCGCCGCGTTTAGTACGTCAAAAAAATGAATTATGGGATATAAATATGTTGCAAGAACAAATGTTAGATGTAGAGGTAGATGCAGCCGCAATAGAAAAAGAAAAAGCAGCAGCCGCAGCCGCAGCAGAAAACAAGAAAAACCAAATAAATAAATTGAAAAATAGAATAAATGAGCTAAAAGATGTCATACAAGCGTATATGAAAGAACAGGGTCTAGAGGAGGATGCATTCCTTGCGGGATTGGTGGCTGATATGAATGTGGCTTACAACAAAATAGGAACGGCGCATCAAAGGATGTTTATGACCGCATTAAATGCGTCCCAAGGCCGTCAACAAAGTCAGGCAATAGACGATACCGAAGAAGAGGAGGAACTACAAGATAATCATATGCCCAAGTCGAAGCGTTCACATATAAATGCGGCTTACGCGAGTCCACTTGTAATAAAAACCATACGTTCAATGAGCACACCTCCGTCCACGTAAAAAATCTAAAAATCTAAAAAATCAATTCATCCAATATGGGAATCCCGAGGGCAATGTGGGAATGGGTGTATCGGGAAGACTCCATAGTTTTTCCCAAGCAAAGGAAACCGATTTTTTTTCTCCATCGAGAGAAAATGGACAAGTATAATCCGCAGGCGAATTCAATGCGGCACAAGGGTTGCAAGGTTGTTTTATAAAGGAGAATCCTTTTACAACATTAGGAAGTTGATTATAATCAAAATTGGAAGCCAAATTTACATGCGCGCCAGTAATTCCGTCGTTACCTAGACTATGGATACGCTCCAATTTGCCGTTGTTACATTGAAGAATGTCCTTATCGTCGTTAATTAATCCGCTATTCACTCCATAAGTCCCGCGTCCGCTGTATGGGTCAGGTGCATCAGGATTGTCAATAAGTGCACCCTGTGTTAAAAACTGCCCTTCTTTCTCGTTAAGTGCCATCATTTGCAATATGGCATATTCATTATAAATAGTTCGGTCATGCATCATAGACTTCAATGCCCCTTTTTTGGTAAGATTATTACGAGAGATAGCATCCGTATAGATGTCTTGTGTTCTGACGCTCCAAGGCCACATGCCCGTTTTTATCAATTCTTCTGCCTCGGATTGCGTAGCTTGTAGCTGAATCATATCCATATCAAACACGACGTCTGGATTTTGAGTAGCTTGAACATTAAGAAACTTTTTTATAACTTGATCGTTCCATTTATCTTTGATCCGATTGTTCACGTAAAATTCGGTGCCATGACCATTATTGGGATATCCACCATTAGTATTATATACTACATTGAATCCTGACGGATCATTTTTTGTGGCGCTAGTAAAGTGTTCACGGCCCATAAAACCCCCTAAATAACTATTAATGTAAAACAAACACAAAAACAAACCAATACCGAAAACAAGATAGAAAATCAATGATGTGAATTTATTAGAGAACATATATATACGCTATAATAAATGAAAATATTTTATTCACTTGGATTGTGGCGCTGTCGGTACAACATAGTGAGAGAAATTATACAAGAATATAAACAAAAATGCAAGCCCAAACGCAAGGACAACACGTTTCATGGCAGTTAATATAACGATAAGCATCAAAATAAGGTTGCCAATTAATGAGTTAAATAACGATGCAAACAATCCAGGAATAACGTAGAACATGAGCCATAGAGCGATTAAGAAGGTCAATAGACCGACAAACAGATTTTGTTGTTTTTGTATACTTTGAAGTATTGCCATTGCCATATAATAATAATAGTTAAAAAAATATATGCGTTCGATTGTTATTTTCTAGATTGACGCGTTTTTCGTCCACTCGAAACCCGTTGTTTTTTAGATTTTGCGCCACCAGATGTTTTTCGTCGTGATAATTTTGTGTCATCCGTTGCAGGCTCATCCTCCTCTGTCATAAAACTATTCCACCAACTCTTACCACCGGTTTTAACTTCTTCTTCATCATCCTCAGAATCATACGCATCCACAACGTCAGTGTCATTATGACTTAAGGCAAGGTATCCTAGTCCACCAACTAATGCTGTACCAATAAAAAGCGCAAGGCGTTGACTCATTGCTTAATACCTCAATATAAAAAATTATACGTATATAAACATAAAACAAAATGTTTGGATTATAATATACTAAATGAGTTTAGTAGAGAATTTAGAAACTGATATAATAGATTATACAGGGGATAAGTGTTTCCATGTAGTAGCAGAATATATTAACGAAACGATGTGCAATATATTTGTAAAACGAATAGATACAACTAATAATAATAGCGGTTGGGACGAAAACCTCCATATTTTTGCACACGATCATAATGGAAATAGTCAAAAAATAAGAGTAGGCAAATCACCAAATAATGCTTTAAAGGGATTACTAAATGTAGAGTTTTCAGAACCTTTTTATTTAGTAAAGTCATCAAAAAAGACGAATGATTCTTGGTACAAGAATTACAATAAATTCCTTAGAAATCATCATTACATTAATCATGTAAATCGTGACCAGTTTAATGGTCTTTTTAATACCGATATCGTAAATTTACCATCCAGCATGTTTGCCATAGGAATGAAAAATGGGGGTGCTTATCAGTATCATACTAATTATCAAGGGTATGATTGGTCATATGAAATAAATTACACGATTGATTATATAATAAATGCAGCATATGAGAAAACTCCAGGAAAAACGCCTCGTGATTTTTATTGTATACTTTGTGCATTAGATGGTTACATAGAGGCTTGTTATCCATCAGAACGTAATATTCCAAAACAAGTGGGTCAGGATGAATATGTAAGACATTCATTAATATACATTCCAAAAAATGAACCAAATGTGTATCCTGTATTTCATAAACAAAAATATGTGTTGGCGCAATCGATTCATCCAGACACGGCTTATACGATTGCAGTGCCTGATAGATATTATTACCAATTGAATCAATATAACTTGTATCGTTCTATTCATAGAGGTATCCCATTCAATAATAAGATATCAAAAATAGTATATGCGGGAAATGATAGAGGAAATAGATATAATTTTACAAAGCGACGTGATATAGAACTCTCTCAGCGCGCGTATTTTAAGAGTGATTCAGTTTCAAAAGAGAATATACATGCGCCACCCCATATAGAACGTGATGATATGATAAAATACAAGTACATATTAGATATAGATGGCAATGCGTGTACATGGGATGCAACCGCGTGGAAATTAAATTCAGGGTCTGTCATATTCAAGGCAGATTCGAATTGGGAGCAGTGGTTTTACAAGGAATTCAAACCTTGGGTTCATTACGTGCCAGTTGCGGATGATTTCAATGATATACAAGAGAAATATCAGTGGTGTGAAGCAAACCCAGAAAAGTGTGTAGAGATGATAAGAAATGCAAAGGATCTATTTCAAACGATATACAGACACGAGAATGTGCTAAAATATGTGTATGACTTGTTAGATCTTTTGATGGATGAACAAGCGCGTAGCTAGATAAATATATAAATAAATCAATACTTATTTATATGTGTATGAATGAGTATAAATAAATTAAGGTCCGCCCGTTTCAGATGTTCCGAGAAAGCCTGTGCAAGGGGCGCCATTGCCATTGACACGTGGTGGATAGGGTGCCAATTCAGGCGGTGGGTTGGCACATCTACGCTGAATTTGTAGCGTATATTGACTGGCGGTTTGAGGTTGTTTAATGGTTTTGGTGTAAGGACCACTAGCAGCCATGGTATTGTATTTGAATCTTGCCGTAGAAGTGTTACACAAGGTGGGACTGCACAAGACCTTATGACCAATGTATTTGGCTTCGGCGTTCACATCCGTGACACAAACATTGGCAGCAGATACCTCTTGTACGTATAATCCCTGTGAGGCTGAATCCACCTGATTACCAGTGTAAATCGGTTTGACCCAGTAATTAGGGTACTTGCCATTATATAAATATCTGTATTTCTTCTCCAACATACCCTTGGTGCTGAGCACAGATGGTTTCACATACATGTATTGGTCACCAGGAACCATGACAGATTCATTCACATTTAACGAAATTCCCTCTTGAGAATATGTTCCACAGCATCCACCATTACCCATGGGATAAACCCCACGGAAAGGAGTGCCCTGTTTGGACATTCGCATATTTTGTCCAACATACCCGATATTTCGGTGCGGTCCGTTGAGAGAAAATCCGACGGGTCCATAACTTTCAATGGCAAGTTGAAGAGTACGAGAGTTAGGACCAAATGGGCCTTGGGGTAACCAATAACCACCCGGTGGTTTGCCACTTCTTTTGGATCCATACTGAATAACTGATTTCTTTTTCATTGCAACGATAGACATGTATATAACATAAGAAGAGATAATACTTGAGGGCTTGATTGACTATTTTTAAATAAATAATAATATTCGTGCGCCAGGCTCGACATGAAAACATCGTAAAAGAAACCAATATAATTTGGTATGTGCAATCGGCTCAAGCATATTTTTGCATGATTGGTCATTTGCTTCCATGTCAGCATCAATAAGACAAGAAGTGATTAGTGAACCTAAACTATAATATGCGGCCTTGTATGTGACATAAGACGGAAGAATATACAGACGTTTGATTTCAGGTGCAAGATGAGGTTGTTTACTGGAGAATGGCGCGGTAAAGCATATGCGCCCAGCAGCATCAATAGACTTGAGTTGTTCTAGACCCACATAAAGGAAAAACGTGTCATCAATAACAAGGACATTATCTAGGTTGAACCAAGAAAAGGTATACCGGCACTTTTCTAAATAAAAGAGTTGTTGCCCAAGATATTGTGCCATTCTTACACATTCCATGTATTGAAGTTTCTCTCTACGACGAGATAAATGGTCTCGTAGAGAACAGACGCTTTTTGCATAAAAACTAATATTCATAAATGAATTTGTGATAGTGGTACCGCCAAATAATTTGGAGGCGGCAAGTGCTTTACAAAATGCTTCGTTGGGCTCATTGAATGACAATACACATCGGCTGCCCGCGATTTTATAATTTGGTGTTAATAAGGTCATAATTATTTTCAAGTAAATCTCTTTATTTCTTTATTTCTTGATTTGAAAATAATAGTAAAATAGTATTTGCTACTCTTACTCTACCCTACCCTCCTAAAGATTGTTTGAGCGTCGGGTCATCTTTAAAAGGGTCCATAAGGTTCTCTACAAATGCATTGAGCGCCATTGGATTGATCGCTTTGGTCTTGTCCGTGTAACCAAAAAAATGGCGGATCCAATGTTTCTCTGCATACTCTTGATTCATAATTTCCTGCTGAAACATTTGGTCAATCACTGAAAAGGCGGATTTCAGTACGAGAATACCTTTGACCAAATCCTTTTTCAAGTTGAATAAGAACACTAGGCGTTCCTTTTCAGCGATAGTGATAGAGTTTCCTTTTGTATTTACATAGCGTATTTCATTTTTGACGTTTTTTAAGATGGTAATCGTTTTTTTCCGGTGGTCGTCGATTTTTTTAATGATGGAAAAAACATTGGTATTGTAAATAATAGGATACTTCATGCGAATATAACGGGGAATCAAGAATTGATTCGTCTCTTTGATTTCGGTAATTTTTTTCTCAACATCGATTAATTTGTCTTTCATTTTATTTTCCAATTCAAGTTTACTGCTCTTGATTTGGTCTTGAATTGTTTTTATCTCTTCATTAGTTAGGCTTTTTTTGTGAAGAGATCGTTCTAGTGTCGTGTCGCGAAATAATAAAATATAACCACTTGTGAACTCAACAGAAGATTGTAGCTTGTCGTACTGATGTGCAGAAATTTTGTGCGCCTCGGATGCCGCGTCTAATTTGAAGTAATTTACCAAGGCAAGTAAAAAGGCAATAAGTGCGTTGATGGAAGAGAGAAAAAAACCGCCCCACTGATAATCCTTTACAACCGCAGCAATCACTGTTGCTGCGGTGGAAAGCAAAATGGAAGGCATCATCAATTTATTTAATTGTTGTTCTGAGTAATATTTGGCTTCCATGTAAATCATCTTTTGACCTTTTAAGTAGCTGGCCAATATATCAAGCGAAGAGGAATGTCGTTGATTCTCATCAAAATAATATTTGTTGATACTATTTTCAACGTCATGATAGCTAAGACGTTTATAAATTTTATTTTTTGATGTGATTGCTCCAAATAACTTGTGAGTGCTATCTTCACTATCACTTAAATCGCTGCCGCTTTCGGCATAATATTTATCACCCTCCAAATCATGAATACTTTTTCGTGTTGGTTTTAATGCATTAAATGCGGTGGTTAAGATTTGTTTGTTTGCACATTCAGCGCGGGTATCATCTTGTGCAATAGGAATATCGTCGTGAATAGTTAACACGACTGCAGGTGGTGTATCGTTATTCTGTGCAATATCGCTCATATAATATATTTATATCACCCTATCTATTTAATAATTTTATTTTATAATAATACTTTATATGACAGCCACACGAACACGAAAGAACGTTCCTTGGAGAGGATGGAAGTTGGAAAAACCTGATTACCATCAGAAAACCATGATGTTGAAAAAATGCGGAAAAAAATGCTTTTTGGGACCAAACAAGTCTTTCCCGATATGCAAAAAAAATACATGCAAGATCAGTAAGAAAGGCGTTTATGCTGCTTATGTACGTGCACGTCAATACCATAGATATAAAATTTCAAAGAAGGCTCACAACAGATTAAAAACACTAAAAAACTAAAAATACAAACAAAATATAAAAAATTGAATATTATACTATATTAGATATGAATGCAATATATTATAATTGGATTAGACCTAAAGGACGACCAAATAAATTAATAAAATTGGAGGAAGAAGAAACATGGGGATATTTCGTGGATTTAGAAACAAGTGAAGCAGAGCAATCATTGAATAAATATGAAATACAATATCAATTAAGTAGATATAGACCGAATTTATACACGATTCAAGAAGAATACCACCCACAAAAACAATATATTATATTTATTCATCCAAATACGTTGACATTCTCTGCATCTATGATTGGACTATATATACTAGTCTATTTATTTATGCAATATCATATGCAACTCTATCATGGTTCACAATAACAATTGGGTACATAATTATCATCTGGACACCCCCCATCAACAAATGCATTTGTATTTAAAATCATGTAATTCACATATTTTTGAATAGCACAAGGAGTATTACCCGATAATCTATTATATGGGTCAATTGCGTAAAAAGCATATATGGGTGTTAATTCAGGGTCTAATTTGGAAGGTACCCCAACGTTTGTATTTAATTCTAATATGATAATACCACTTAAATCAAGCTCCGTAATAAGGTTGACTTGTAAGTTTGATTTGTTAAAAGGTAATACATTACATCCACCTGGACAATCATTTCGTGTTATTTTACGAATAGCCATCAAGTCACCTTGCGATTCAATACGATTCGTTTTATTACAATTATAATAAATCTGGTTTGCTCGTTTATTTGCCATAACATCTGCATAAGATAAACGTTTATTAAAGTTACCAAATGCAGGTTTTGCAGGAATTATAGTATATGCGTGTGCCATATATACTATACATATAATTTGATTTTGTTCTTTTATTTGTTTTTGGTTTTTTATATTTGGTTTTTTGTTTTTGTTTTTTTTGTTTTTTTTGTTTTTGGCTTTTTGTTGTGTGTTTTATTTTGTTTTATCTATTGAAAATATCCACCCCAACTAAAGAGCCATTTGAAATATAATCAATACAAGCGCCACCACCGGTTGAAACAAATTCAAATTTGTGAGGAAATTTATTTACAAACCCCGCAGTATCACCCCCACCAATAATGACTTGTTTTCCTGAATCCATTAATAACTTGACTAATTCATTGCTTCCTTGACAATAGAAATCATGCTCTACGACACCGAGCGTTCCATTCCAAAATACTACATCGCATTCCGTGATAAGTTTGGCTAAATCAAGTAAACTCACTGCCCCAACATCATAAAATAATGTCTCCGACGGCAAGGTTTCTCGAGTATAATACAATGGGCTATTGCTAAGACTAGTTGCACCATATCCATCGCGCATTAAATGAATCTGTGCCTTATTCCGGCTGATTTTATCAATATAGTCATCCATTTTATCCTTGATAATGCCGTTAATATTTCCGCCTGCAATGTAAATATGATTCATTTTTTTAGAGAGCGCATCCAAGAGGGGTAACTTGTCGTGAACCTTGGCACCACCACAGATGGCCAAAATCTTTTTATCTTCCTTGTTTTCCATCAAAATTTTCAGTGCCTCCAGCTCGCTATTGACTAAATATCCAAAGGCGCGTTGTTTACTATGGACACCGCAAATACTTAGATGATCGCGATGCATACAACCAAAGGCATCATTGACATAAAAATTTCCAAGCTGTTGAATAACGCGTCTAGCCTCATTGTCCTCGGGATATGCCATGTAATTGGTTTCTTCATCGTGAAACCGAAGATTTTCAAGCAAATAGATTCTATGGGTTCCTTGTGCTAATGTGTCCAAGGTAGATTGCGTGAGCCCATGCTCTAAGAAACAAATCGGCTCGCTAAAATAAGTCTGGATTTTATCTAAATAATGTTTCCAACTATACTTGTCCGTATGCCCGCTGGGTCTTCCAAAATGCGTCATGATTACGAGACGACTTGCTCCGTCTCCCAAGATTTTATGAATCGTAGGCATGGAGGACGTAATCCGATAGTCGTCGGTAATCTTGAAATCGGAGGTCGTTGGAACATTCCAATCTACGCGAAGCATCACCTTCTTATCGTGTAATTGAAAATTACGAATGAAGCACTTATGAGTCGTGGCCGCAACCACAGCCTTTTGTTTCTCAAAATCGATGACCTTTTCCAACATGCGCACAACTTGGGCAGAATAAGACCACTCGTTGTCATACCAAATCATAATCTTGAACCGGTTCCCACCCAAATGCATAGAGGCTGGTCTATCCACGATAGAGGGATAGGTGGTGGTTATAAAATCACAGCTGACTAAATTGTGTGGGTTCATCTGGATAAACGGATGTTTTTCAATTTCAGCCATGATTTCATCCAGAGTAGTGGGTTGTTCTAGTTCAACATTCAAATCTACTATGGATACGTTACTCACAGGAACTCTTAGCGAAGTGCCATACACTTTTCCTTCCAAACTAGGAATAACATCGTAAATAGCCTTGGATGCGCCCGTGGAATGCGGAATAATATTGTTCAAAATGGAGCGATGAGTGCGGTTATTAGAATTCATCGTATCTACTGTTGTCTGCGAAGCAGTGGTGGCGTGAATGGTCGTAAAGTTAGCATTATTAATTTTGTACTTGTCGTTCAAAAACTTTAAAACCGGCGTAATGCAGTTCGTGGTGCACGATGCATTAGAGATGATTTTCTCACCCTTGTACTTGTCCTCGTTGACGTTAAACACGAACATGGGCGTGTCGTCTTTTGGTGGTGCTGTTATAATGACGTAGTCCACTGGGTGTTGCTCACATTTAGCGGTGGTCAAATAAGCACCTGTGGCTTCAATGACATGATTGATTCCATAACTTTTCCAGTCTAACACGGAGGCGCTCTTGTTTCTGAAAACGTGTACAACCTTTTCACCGATTTGAAAGTTATCCTTGTCAATTATTTTGATGGGTTGTTCAAGAGTATATTTATGCACACTATCATATTTCAAATAAGTTTCCATATACTTAATATCAAAATCAGGCGCGTTAATTGCAGCCACTTGAATATGCGGATGCTCAAGCAGTTGAATGAAAATAGACTTGCCGATTCTACCAAACCCATTAATACCAACGGAAATCATAGTAATGTATTTAATATAATAAAGTCGTATTTAAGATGTTTTTATTTATTTTTGTTTATCTATTAAAGGTATTCCAATTAAATAAGTATGTCAACAACAGACACGAGTAATAACATAACACAGAGAAGCACAGAGAAACAATGTAAAATATGCTTGGGTGTGGGTCTGGTGAAAAAGGAAGTTATAATTTGTAGCATATGCGACGGGATAAAATGTATGTATTGTAATTCATCTGGATACGAGCAATACCCCTACGAGCCGTGTACAAGTTGTGATGGATTGGGTACACAAATTGCACAAAGAATTAAAATTAAAATTAAAAATGATTAAAGCATACGTAATTAAACAAGTATCATGTTACGTATGCTTTGTTCGTGTTTATATCTTACAAAAACGATTCCGGTGAAATATACGCCAGAGGCGGAGCCAGACCCAGAAAAACGACCGCATATTACCTGGGAAAATACTGAGCCGTTTGTTCCACCTATTACACACGGAGAAGTAATAAAGGTATATGACGGCGATACGATTACGATTGCATCAAAATTGCCATATGCTGCATCCCCCTTATATCGGTTTTCAGTGAGATTGGCCGGGATTGATAGCGCGGAAATAAAGGGTAAAACAGAAAGAGAAAAGACAATGGCACAAGAAGCCAAAAACGCTTTACAAAATTTAATATTGCATCGTGTAGTTACGCTGAAAAATATTACGACAGAAAAATATGGGCGTTTATTAGCCGACGTGTACATAGATGGAATTCATGTAAATAAATGGTTACTAGAAAATAATTATGCAATAGCCTATTCAGGAGGAACCAAGGCAAATTGGGTTTAGACTTGCTGTCTACATGGAATTCATAGTAGGTACATCTTGTCCAGTAGTAAAAGACAAACAAAAACTATAGTCCATATTGTTCAAATTGATAATGCGGCCGTATTCATCCAACATTTGTATTTGCATTTTTTCAATATTTACAGGTCCGTAATATTCTCTCGGGGTAGTAACAAGACCAATATTGCTGAAGGTAATGGCCTCGGCTACACTGGACTGAACGGCAATTCTGGCAAGAATATTTTTGTTCAAGAGGGATTCATTGAATGCGCTAAAAAATGTATTATTTGCATTGTTATAATCATCAATAGCTAAATAGAGATAGGATGCACCAGCTAAATTAATGACACCTTCACTGATATAGGCAGAATTATTTACATAAACACCATTGCGAAAACCAAGTTTCCAGCCAAGTTTTAATGGAAGAGGAGTAGAATAGTCGGGTGTACCATTAATATCGGCTTGTAAATCAATAATAAAATTAAATGGGACACCGAATGGATAACTTGTATTGATTGCCACAAGAAGTTGACTTGAACCGCTGGTACCTGTTGCATTTTCATTCACTGAAAAATAAATATATTGCAGATATGTTGTGGTAGTCAATGATTGCAAGTAGGCATTAATAAACGAAACCGCATCAAATGGTGTGAAATTACCATCTGGCAGAATTATTACAGCGGTTTCTAGGTCATCGGCAGTCTCAGTCCCTGCCCGAACCCAGAAAAAATTATTACCCAGCATTTTACTGATAGCATAAAATGCAGTTGGTGGAAATTCAATTGCGGATAACTGCATATTAACAACAGAGTTGATTTTCATGGGTAAATTAATATGGAAATTACTCGGTTGTGTAACGTAATAACTCTCTCTAAATCTGGTATCAATATTTAAAACAATACTCCTGTTGTATTTTTTCACCGGATTTATCCAGCCAGGAAAATATTCACTTGGATGTGTTGGCATGTATATTTGCGTAGGAATTTTGGCGGGCTCGGGTTTAATGGTTGCAACTGCCAGGCTAGGCTCTTTGTTGGACAATAGCAGCTGCTTGGCTTGTTCGATAAATTTCAGTGTTTGTATCTTGACGATTTGATCAACAGAATCATCATTCAATATGTTCTCTCTTAATACTTGTTCCTTTTGCAACAAGTCGCTATCTGTATAGTTGGGCGTAAGTTGAAACATTTCTTCTAATTCAACATTTGTATAGTTCTTAAGATTTAAATCAAATTTACTCATAGGCGGCGGTATATATATATTTTATAAAACAAAATTGAAGTAACTAACTAATTCTACTTCTACTTCTACTTCTATTTCTACAAAGAAATATCCGTCATGACTAATTTATGGTCACTTAGCCAGCTGAAATCATCACCAATGACTTCTGAATGTAATATTTTTACATTTCTAGTATAAATAAAATCAACCCGTTGTTTGGGTTCATCTGTATAATATTTACCTGCAGGCCACGTATATCCAGGATCATAAGGTTGAACATAACGGAATGTATCAATAAAGCCATTTTTTGCCATTGTTTTGGACACGGGTGTATTGATTCCATCCAAATCAAAATGGGACGGCTCGTTAAAATCACCCGCTATAATGGCTATATCACAATCTGATGCCTGTTTTAATTCCTTTTTTAATCGTGGTAAACGTGTTTCCTTGGCTATATCCAGTACCTTATTCAAACTATAACTAAGCGGAATAATTCTGGAAGATTTATATACCATATTGTTCAAGTGGTGAGGAATGGATGGAATATCATCTAAATGAATTGCGCCAATGTATATCGGTTTTCGACCATTCACAAGTTTTACATGAAAATTATCAATAATAGACAATTTGCGCGGATTGATGAGGACACATGTAAATTCCTTATGATTAATGTGTAATATTTGCATGTTCAATTGATATGTGATTTGTTCTAAATTATAGTCGGCGGTTTCTTGCAAGAATATAATATCCGCCTTGAAATGATTAAAATACTTCATCCATTTGGATAGATTTTTGTTTTTATTTTTACCGCATTCAGAGCATAAATTTAAAATAATAATTCTTAAGGTTTGTGTCATATAATAATAGCAGTTAAAATAATATTATAAAAATTGAATTAAAAGCAAGTTATCATATTAATTAGTATAAAAAGTATGGAATTATCAGAGGAACAGGTATTCGTTTTTAATAAATATGTTAATGGGGATAATATATTTATTACTGGACCCGGTGGTACAGGTAAATCTGCCTTGATTCGTGAGATATATAATCATGCAACCGCCAATGAAAAAAAAATACAAGTATGTGCCCTGACAGGTTGTGCCGCCTTGTTACTTCAGTGCAAGGCAAAGACGATTCATTCGTGGGCTGGAATTGGTCAAGGTATGGGCGCCATTCCAGCCATAGTCGAAAAGGTGACAAAAAACAAGTATAAACGAAAAAACTGGACGGATGTCGATATTTTAATTATAGATGAGGTCAGCATGATGTCTAAAAAATTATTTAATATCTTGAATGAGATAGGAAAGCGCGCGCGAAAGAAAATTGGGTTGCCCTTTGGTGGGATCCAAGTCATATTTTCGGGGGATTTTTATCAACTCCCACCTGTGGGCGAGAAGGAGGATGTGGAAACGAGTCAATTCTGTTTTGAAAGCGATGATTGGAACGTCGTCTTTCCAAGGGAGAACCAAATACCGCTAGTAAAAATATTTCGTCAGTTGGACCCAGTGTATGCAAATATATTGAATCAACTGCGTGAGGGTAAATTGAAGCGCAGCTCCCATGAAATATTGCTCAAGCACATTGGCAAACAGATTTCAACAGAGGGTGATATTCAGCCAACCAAACTTTATCCACGTCGGCATAGCGTAGAATCCATTAATAATGCTGAAATGAAGAAAATCGGCACAGATGAAAAAAAATATCAAATGAGGCGGCTAGTGGACTTGGTTCCAACGAGGCAAACTTACACAAAGGATGAGGTAGAATACGAGTATAAATACTTGGAGTCAAGCATACAATGTGAGCAGTCTGTTCAATTGAAGATTGGTGCACAAGTCATGTGTATAGTGAATATGGAAACGTCGTCTGGATACAAGTTGTGTAATGGAAGTCAAGGCATCGTGGTTCGTTTTAATGAGCAAAATATTCCAGTTATTAAATTTCGCGGAATACCCGTGCCCATTGCAGTTGGATATCATACATGGATAAGTGAGTCCATCCCAAGTATAGGTCTGGCTCAAATACCCTTGATTTTAGCTTGGGCATTGACGATACACAAGGCCCAAGGCGCAACATTGGATATTGCAGAGATTGATGTAGGTAATAATGTATTTGAATGTGGTCAAACCTATGTTGCCTTGTCGCGTGTAAAGTCGCTTGAAGGATTATATCTAACTGCGTTTAATTATCAAAAGGTATATACGAACAAAAAAGTGAAGGAATACTACAATGACAATATGTATCTGGCTAAGGCGCAGGTAAAAATAAAAAACGAGGAGTAAGAGGACCTGGGTGGGTGTGGTCGTTTCTCGTTTTTTATTTTGTTGTTTTTTATTTATTTTTTGTTTATTTTTCTTTATTTTTTGCAAAGCAAGCATAACCTTTATTCTTCCGCAGTACTAGAATAGTTAATTTCACCATCATACAATGAACATTTAATTGGTGTAATTTGAGCATGGTTCATATAACGCTTTTCAATCTCATCACGAAGTTTGGTCGGTGTGGAATACCTGCTGTCGTCACAATTTCCATTCACATTATCTTGTCTTGGTGTACAGCAAGATGACAAATCAGTACTACACTCATCGTCATATTCTATGCTGACCTCACCTTCTTCGCGGTCACCGCTTTCGTTGAGCATAGAAGTAGTAAGCGGGCCGCTATCTTCTGCAAACCCAGTTCCAGTAGATAACAACCATTCAGGGTCTTCCAAATACTTGATGCGGTTCTTGAGTGTTGCAATCTCCTCTTGCATTTGTGGAATGACAGCCAGTTTTGCGGTAAGCTCAGCAATCTTGGTTTCAAACGTATTTTGCAAAATGCGCATGTTTTCTGCTAGCTGATGAATGTTCAAATAAGTCTCCGGTACTGGGTTCTTATTTTCACATAAATCCCAATAGTGTCCTTCATTGTCCACAACTAGACGATATGCTTGATGAGAGGCATGTTTCAAAAGCATGGTGGAGACGATGAAACTATTGTAAGCCTTGAAATGAACAAACGCTTGACGGATGTTGGGTTTGGTTTCATGAGGAGCTAAGAAATCCACGCGTTCAACTTGACCAATAGTAAATAGATGGAAGATGTTCATAACCATTTCACTGGTGTACGCGACAGGAATATGTGGGATATATACGCTATTCATACTTGATAAATTTAACTTGAAGAAGTTCTTGTTCTTAAACAGATGCATATATCTTGTTTAGGATATTTCATTTCAATTTTTTTATACATTTGGACGATTATATCCTGTCCAAATATATATCAATTTATAATCGTTTTCTTCGTCCTAAATAAGAGGCCGCGGTAGTTCCCACCATTCCATAAGCCGAATGTGGTTTGTAAATGAAGTTTTTACTATACGTATAACACAAAGTATTGTTGCAATTATTATAAGTTTTATTGTATGGCAGAGCAGTGGTATCAAACATCGTGATATAATTGCTTGCTTTATGAACACGATTTGCAGATGCAGTTTCTGTTACTAGGGGCATGTATATTATAATAACATATTTTAAATTTTGCAAGAAATCATATTAATGTCCTCCTCCACACGAGCTACATCCCGCTTTGGCAAAGCGAACGCGGTTAATCATTCCCATACTATCCAATCCGCCGCCAACAGAACGTGCCTGAGTTGCACCACGCATCATGGTTGTATGGGACGGAGCAACATGTGGATTATTCATATATGTTTGAAATATTGGGTGATACGTGTGTCTTGCGATTTGCATAGTCATTTTTCCGGGCATTTATATTACTACTAAATATTATAAATTTGTAAGAACATAGTGTAAATCATTCGTACACGTTAAAACACAATTATTATTTTTGTAACGTATGTACGTTGCTAAAAATTACAAAACGGGTATAACGTCTCCACAACCAACACTATAATTGCATTGTAATATAAAACTATCGCTTTGACTATAACCATAAATTTGGTTTTGTGGTATGCAAATTACATCGTTACATAAGCAATTATTATCATCAGCAAGTACTGCTGGGTCAAACATGGCATCATTGATTTCTTCTTGTATGGCGTCTACATAGAGTCTTGATTCATTTGTAATACCTGGACAATTACAACCCGCAACTATTCCGGTTTTGAATACTTTGCCTCCATATACCGGGAATGCAGGATTGAACGGAATAGGTAATCCAAAATAAGGTGGAACAGCTTGTTGACGAAGCGGGCCCTTTCCTTTAATTCGGGCTAAATATCTTGCATATGAATTATGTTTAATATCTACACCTTTTCCACCAGGAGAGAGAGCGCCCGGACGCAAACGGGTAATAGTATGTTTTGTACTATTTCCACCAGGATTGGTACCCGACGCATTTGCTTGTTGTTCATGAGGGTCTTTGCGGTCGCTCATTTGATTCCAGTTAACACCATATGTCGGGTTAGGACGTTGGTATACAGACAATCCACCTAAATTCATCGTATAAATGGAAGACGGCACACGCACAGTATTTTGAATAAGCTTTTGGCGTTGATATTGGTCAAATGGCGTCATTCCATTCAAATTATTATCACATCGTCCACTTCTACAATTAAATCGTTTTGTACATCCAGTCATTTATATTATATTTATATTAAAATTGAATTCACTATCAATATAATCAGGAATCAGACAACATTATAACGTATGAAACTTGCATGTAGCCATTGCGCAAAAGAATATACAAAAAAGTCATCGCTTGTTAGACACGAACTATTGTGTGAGTTCTTGAACAAATCAAAAAGAGAAAAAAGGATTGAACAAGAAGAAACAAGTGACTTGCCGTCTTATACGGAATTAGTATACCTCGTTCAAGAGCTCGCGTATAAACATAGTCAAGTAGAAAAGAAGGTGACTGAGTTGGAGAATCATCAAAATATACAATATAAAAAATGTAAAATCAATGTGGAAGAATGGCTTAATCAGCACGTGTCGCCACCTTATACTTGTACGGATATAGTGAACAAGTTGAATATTAAACCGGACCATATAAAGATGCTGTTTGAAACGAAGTTGATCCCCATTATTTGTAATATATTGGAGGCAGACCTGACCAAATCAGCGTGTCCATTGTATTGTGTGAAGAATACGTTGTATTGTTATAATGACAATGAATCCAAATGGTGCGAACTTGACAAAAAAACGTTGATCAAAATATTAAATAAAATACATCAAACGATGTTGACAGGGTTGTGTGGTTGGCGTGCAGAGAACTTGGAAAGGCTGAACACAAATGATAAATTAAGTATTTCATATAATCAGGCCATGATTAAATTGATGGATGTGGATTTTAGTCAAGATGCAAACTTGAATAAAATTAAGACGCATTTATGCAATCATTTGAGGTGTGAATTGAAAAGTGTCATTGAATATGAGTTTGAATAATGATGGGTGTATGTTGTGTGTTGTTTTTTTGTGTTGTTTTTGTCTGTTTTATTTTTGTCTGTTTTATTTTTTTTATTTGTATATGATTTTTTATCGTCCTGTTGAACCAAACCCGCCATCGCCACGATCGGTATTGCCCAATCGTTCTAAGGAATCTACCAGCTCAACAAGAACTGGAACTAGGCCTGGACTGCAAATTTGAACTAGCTTGTCATTCTTAAGAACCGAATAATGCTCGCTGTGCGTATTGCAATCAAATGCGCCGATCAAGTCACCGCGATATCCGCTGTCAATGATGCCCACGCTATTTGCAAGACGAAGCGGCGTCTTTGACAAACTAGAACGTGGATACATGTAGAATCCAGTTGGGTATTGCTTGCCCTTTTCGCAAATCATTTCTCCGGAACATTTGATTTGAAAGTTAATCTTGGTTACGACGCCTTGTGCACATGAATACTCGCATGGTGTAAATAGATCAAACCCAGCGTCAGGATAATGGGTGGACATGATTTTATGATTATGTGCTTCGACATGTTTAGCATACAATTCCTTCATTTCGTTATCGGCAACGAACAATTTCAGCAACATGAACTTATCCGTGCGGCTGAACACATTTGAATATTGCATCATTATATACTAGAATGCGGTGACTTTAAATATTTTTTACACATGTTTTGAATTATTTGCCGATCAGTTTGAAAAATTGCATGGTTGTATGACTATCAATGTCAAAGTGAGAAGATTCAGTCTCATTTATGAACTTGATGCGTTTGGTTTTGGTCTCGGCAATTTGAGCCCGCAGACGTTGTTGTTGTAAATAATTTAAATGCAATGCATGACGCCGCTGCTGTTGCTGTTGCAATATCTCTTCTTGTGTGGGCGGCTTTGGTTTGGGCTCAGGACGAGTCATTTTAATTCCATTCCTCGGGTCTATTTTATGCAACTTGCCATCTTTCACATACAAATTCATAGATGCAAGAATATCATCGTAGCTGATCTTCTTGTTTTGTACGGGTGTTTGAAATACCATCGTCGTTTTTTTCATGGGTATTAAATGATTTAAATAGGGTGTGCTTTTTGTGCGCGAACTATCTATGGGTTCCATTACTAAATCATCCATATCATCTGTATCCATTATAATATTATATTTGATAATTATAATGGACACAAATACTTATATCAAAACAACGGGAAGTGCCAACTCATTTATTCAAAAAGGGATGCATCGCAGCATAAATAATGTGAATTGGAACGTAGATTATGATGGAAGACATGCGGACATTGATTTGGATGTTGGTCATAATGGCGAATCAACCCATTATAAAGCGGTTCTATCTAATGAAGATTTAGCAAATATGTTGAATTATCCTTCCGTAAATATGCCTTTAGAAGAGAGATTACATAATGACTTTTTAGTGGATAGAAGAGTCTACAAACTGGAACCTATTTTGCCACGCAGAAAAAGACAGCCACGTGTACGAATAATACATACGAAAAAATATAAACGTCCAAGCTCAAAACCAAGAATGTCATCTGCTAAACGGAGGGTGACAACTCGTCCTAAAACAATGCGCATTCGATTTAATAATAGGTCACGTAGTAGTAGTCGATGAAGTTTCACCATCCCTTGAACATTTGTAATATACTTGATTATTTTTTAGAGAGTCACTATATGAGTAGTTTTAGAAAATATGGAGGAGCCAATCGTTCGGCTATTGGAAATATAGTTCGTCATGAATATGCAAATGAAACGCATGTGACAGTTTCTAATTCAGTTGGTTTAGACAATTCTAAAATATTAAGTAATAGCCATCTAGATATGAGTTGTAATTCATTATTGAATGTAAATAAAATTTACTTTTGTGATGGTTCTGTTTTACCGGATGATGGCATTGGTGGAGTTGTCCTGAGTGCAACAAATAGTGGTGCAATGAGTTTAAAAGGTGCAATAGGACCAGATGGTGCAATAGGACCAGATGGTGCAAAGGGACCAATAGGTCCAAAGGGTCCAGATGGTGCAAAGGGACCAATAGGTC
>JACCDO011061247.1_pt1 | contig 27690 bp, 26 predicted proteins | sample 7446101 | NCBI WGS metagenome assembly JACCDO01 (sample SAMN15323440, study PRJNA562643) | freshwater metagenome | isolation source: river surface water | place: USA:Blue River Watershed | collected 2017-08-16
ATGCGAGTAGCCATTTTGGGATATGGTAAAATGGGAAAAGCCATTGAACCCATTCTTATCGAACGAGGACATGAGATTGTTCTAAAAGTCAACAGCGAAAACCCGCTTAAATCTGCAGATTTGAATGGTGTTGATGTTGCCATAGAAGTCAGTCGTCCTGATTTGGCGATGTTTCATATTGAACAATGCTTGTCCGCCAAAGTTCCCATCGTGGTAGGAACAACAGGTTGGTATCAGCATTTGTCAGAAATAAAAACCAAGGTTGAAAATGAGGGATTACATCTTTTGTACGCCACCAATTTTTCAATCGGGGTTCACATGGTATTTGCCTTGAATCAAATCTTGGCCAAATGGATGAATCAATATCCTGGCTATACACCCAGCATTGAAGAGATCCATCACACCGCTAAACTGGACGCCCCGTCTGGCACGGGCATCACATTGGCTGAAGGTATACTGGACAACCTCGATCGAAAGGACCATTGGGTCAATCGTTTAAGCGAAACAGAAAATGAATTGGCTTTAACGTCTATTAGAGAAGAAAATGTTCCCGGCACCCACACCGTTTCGTATGTTAGCAACGTGGATACCATTGAATTGAAACACATTGCGCACAACCGAAATGGATTTGCTCTTGGGGCTGTTCAAGCTGCCGAGTGGCTCATTAAAAATCCAGGTATTCACAGCATGCAAGAATTTTTAAACTTTACAACGATATGACCATCGGACTTCCAGAGTTGCTTTTTTTTATACTCATCGTTATTTACTGCATTACCCTTCCTAAAATTTTGGCCCGTGCTGGTCAACAATCATGGATGGCGTTTGTTCCCTTTTTACAATTCTTCCCTTGGATGAAAGCGATCCAACGCCCTTGGTATTGGGCATTGTTGATGCTAGTACCCGGTGTAAATTTCATCATGATGGTGATTGCGCAAGTTGAATTGGGAATTGCCTTCAATCAGCGCAGTGTCAAAGAACAGTGGCTGTTTGGTGCTTTGCCTTGGTGGCGTTTGATACAACTTGCTTTCAAACAACAGAGCGTAGAATATGTTGGACCACGTTCATGGGAAGGTAAGAAAAAAACCTTTGCCCGTGAATGGAGTGAAGCGCTATTGTTTGCTATAGTTGCAGCTACCGTCATCCGAAGTTTTTTCCTAGAAGCTTTTACCATTCCCACACCTTCGATGGAAAAGAGTATGTTGGTGGGCGATTATTTGTTTGTCAGCAAATTCTCTTACGGAACAAAGTTGCCTCAAACACCGATGAGTGTGCCATTCATGCACAACGCTCTTCCGTTCAGTGGAATGCCCAATAGCTATTTGGAGTGGTTTACTCTGCCCTACTATCGTTTACCCGGTATCGGAAAAGTCGAAAGATTTGATCCCGTTGTATTCAACTTCCCTCACGGAGACACCATCTTGGTTGATCCCTACTATGCAGGTCATGATTACTACGGCATATTGAGACAAGAAGCGATGTTCATGGCGCAAGGTTTTGAGAACTATGCCAAGGACCCTCAAAAATTCGAAGCTCTTGCAAGGAAAAATTTCGAGGAGAAAAAGATATGTGTCTCTTGCGCAGCGCAAAAAGGCATGCGAAAGGCGATGCCTATTGGAGGGCTCCGCTACCGACCCATGGATAAAAAAGAAAACTACATCAAGCGATGTATTGGATTACCTGGTGATGAAATCAAAATCAAGCATCGTCAAGTATTCATCAATGGTCAAGCCATCGAAAATCCAGAAGGACTCATGTTCAATTATCAATTCATGCTGAAGAACCCATCTTATGCGAGCCGCATTCAAGACAAGTACAGCATTAATTTGGACGATTTGACTCAATTGCCCGACTCAGTTGGACAGCCCTCGGGTGTATTCAATTGCCCGTTAACGCAGGAAGTGTACAATGAACTTAAAAACAACCCAGAGGTGGTTTGGATTGAGCCCCAAGACGAAGTATTTAATCGCAATCCCCCAGGCACATTGTTCCCCAACAGTTTGAACCCAGCTTTTGAAAATTGGACAGTCGACAATTATGGACCTGTTGTCATTCCTTCGAAAGGGATGACCATTCCTTTGAATGCTTTGAACTACGAATTATATCAACGTGTTATTCGCGTGTACGAAGAGCACGCTTTTGAGAAAAAAGGCAATGACTTTTTCTTGGACGGACAAAAAGCCACACAATACACATTTGAAAGTGATTATTACTGGATGATGGGAGACAACCGCCACCACAGTGCAGATAGCCGTTTTTGGGGATTTGTTCCTGAGAATCACGTTGTGGGAAAAGCTGTTTTCACCTGGTTCTCTAAAGCTGACCCGAACTATCAAGGGCATAGTAAAATCAGATGGAACCGCATGTTTAAATTGGTCGACTAGTCCATGTTTGCAGTACCTACATTTTTATTCCCTCCAATTTCTTATTGTGTTTTTCTACAACAAACTCATCCACAAAAGGATGAGTTTTCTTTTTACCATAAGCAAAGTCCAAGAAACCACTTTGAGATTCTAAATGCCAACGGCAGGCAAAAAATTACTTTTGGCGTACAAAGCAATCATGGGCAAAAGACTCCATTAAATGAGGTGTTTTTGGATGACGGTGATTGGTCGCGGACCGCATTTCGCTCTTTGCAGTCCGCCTATGGAAAGTCTGCGTTTTTCTTTTTCTATCAAGAGGAATTGAAACAAGCATTGCTATCCTTTCCCAATCAACGATTGGTGGATGTTCATTTGACCATACACAATTGGCTGATGAAGTATCACATGGTTCCTGATTGGACACCATTAGATGGTGATGCCAAGATTATTCATATTGAAAAAAAATGGGAGATTGACTCCCCCATTGTTCCTTATCATCAAGTTTTCCAAGATCGCTTTTCATTTGAAAACGACCTGAGCATCTTGGATTTGATGTTCAATCTTGGACCTGAAGCAAAAACATATTTGCGACAGCATCCTAAGGTTATGCCTGTCCTTGTGGACCACCGAAATTCATCGGCATGATGGGATCATGGCCCAAAGTTTCTTGAATCTTTCCGTGTTGGGCCTCAAACTTTTGAATGTTCTCCGCTAAAGCGCGCTGCAAACGCTTGGCATGTTGAGGAGTAAGTACAATCCTAGACACCACCTTGGCTTTTGGAACACCTGGCATCATTCGAATAAAATCTACGATGAACTCTGCTGGAGAATGCGTGATTACAGCCAAGTTGGAGTATTTCCCTTCAGCCATTTCTTCGCTCAACTCAATGTTGAGACCCTCTTCTTTCTGTTGTGCCATATTACAATATGTTTTTTAATTCCAATAAATGTGTAATGGTAAAAGTAGGATGAACATTGTGTCGATGGTCATCCAATTTCAAAAAAACCTGATCCATTCCTACTCCTTTTGCTCCTAAAATATCAGCATCCCAATCATCGCCGATCATCAAACTCTCTTCTGCACAGGCTCCTGCCAATTCAAAGGCATAATGAAATATCTTGGGGTTGGGTTTTCTGACGCCTACATCTTCGCTATTGATGTTGTGAACAAAAAAGGGTGTCAATCCGCTGCCATCCATCTTGATGCCTTGAATCTCCTTGAAGCCATTGGTGATGATGTGCATCGTATACTTACCATCTAGGTAATGCAAAATCTCCAAAGCGCCTGGAATAACATGCGGTTGACGGGGGCATTGATCTACAAATGCTGCAGCAAATTGCTCCATCCATTCGGCGTTGTATGCAAAGCCAATGTCGTCCATGGATCTTGAAAATCTTGCGGTACGCAATTCCTCTTTGGACATCGTACCCTCTCTGTACATGGCCCATACCCTTGCATTGTGTTTCAAATAGGCTTTATTAAAGCTTTCAAATAAAGCTTCATCTATTCCAAATTGCACAAACATTTGGCGCAAAGTCAATTCAGCATTGCGGTGAATATCCCATAGCGTGCCATCCAAGTCGAAAAAAAGATGTTTATACTTACTCATTGTCCTTGCATTTTAGTACAACGTCACACAAACGGTGACTATAGCCCACTTCGTTGTCATACCATCCCACTACCTTCACCATGTTTCCGATTACTGAAGTCAATCCTGCATCAAAAACACAACTGTGTGCATTGCCAATGACATCACAAGACACAATAGGATCTTCTGTATACTCCACGATTCCAGTCCATCTGGATTGGGCCGCTTCTGCAAATAGGTCATTGATTTCATCTGTGGACAGTGGTCGCTTCACGATACTTGTAATATCCGTCAAAGAACCATCCGGCACAGGAACACGCATTCCACAACCTCCCAATTGATCTGAAAGATGCGGGAAGATTCTGGTCAGTGCCTTTGCCGCACCTGTTGTAGTAGGCACTATGCTTTGCACTGCAGCCCTTCCCCGACGCCAGTCTTTGTGTGGGGCATCATGCAAACGCTGATCTCCTGTATAGGAATGAACAGTAGTGATGGAGCAACTTTCTATTTGGCAATGTTCGTCAATCAATTGAATCATGTGTGCCGCACTGTTGGTAGTGCAAGACGCACAACTGATGATATTGGATTGATGGATGACGTCATCATTGATTCCCAAAACCACCATGGGCACATCCTCCTCTTCTGAAGGCGCTGATAAAATGACTTTGCTTACACCGCTAGAAAGATGACTGCTCAATTGCTCGTAGCTTTTTAGAAGTCCCGTAGACTCAATCACGACATCGACTTCCCATTTCGACCAATCGACAACCTCATTCGGGTTGGTTTTTTGATGATACGAAGTATTGCTATTATTGACACTCCATCCCCTTTCAGAACGGGCAATTGTGTTTTTCAATGATCCATGTATACTGTCATACTGCAGCAGATGAAACATGGTGTTTTCATCATACAAATCAGCAACGACAACAATTTGAATATTGGGATAATTTAAGGCTGCCCTGTAGACTCCCCTTCCAATTCTTCCAAAACCATGAATACCAACCCTAACCACTTTGTTGTCTTTCATCACAACATGTGCTTTTCAGCGTGGTAGGAGGAGCGAACCAATGGACCACTCTCCACGTGCCTGAATCCCATTTTTTTACCGATTGCTTCATACTCTGCAAATCGCTCTGGAGTGATGAATTCGGCAACAGGCAAATGTTTGGGTGTTGGCTGTAAATATTGACCCAAGGTAATAACATCCAAGCCAACTGCTCTCAAGTCTTCCATGGTCTCTAAAACCTCCTGATGTGACTCACCTAGACCCAACATGACACCGCTCTTGGTGCGCATTCCTCCCTGCTTCAAACGGCGCAGCACCTCAAGGCTTCTGTCGTATTTGGCTTGGATTCTGACTTGCTTGGTCAATCTTCTCACGGTCTCTAAATTGTGAGAGACTATCTCAGGAGCTACGTCAATAATGCGTTGTAAATTTTCCCATTTTCCTGCAAAGTCAGGAATCAAGGTTTCCATGGTCACCCCTGGAGCCTTTCTGCGAACGGCCTCAACGGTCTGCACCCAGATTTCTGCCCCTCCATCTGCTAAATCATCACGATCAACCGAAGTGATAACAGCATGCTTAACCTTCATCAAATAAATGGATTCAGCCACGTGCTCCGGCTCGTGTGGATCGACGTTCAAAGGTCTGCCTGTAGCTACTGCACAAAAGCCACATGACCTTGTACAGATATTGCCCAGTATCATAAAGGTAGCAGTTCCTTCTCCCCAACACTCGCCCATATTGGGACAATTCCCGCTTTCACAAATGGTGTGTAACTTGTGCTCCGTGACCAGTCCCCGAACCATTTTATAATTTTCTCCTGTAGGCAACTTCACTCTCAACCACTTGGGCTTAGGGACACGCCCTGTTGTCAACTCACTCATTTCTTGTTGTATTTTGAACCAAAAAAGAATCGCGTATAAATAGCCGGGAAGATAAAATGATTCTTTGCCCGGTCATTGTATCGATTCAATATTTCTTGAGACATAATTTCAATTCTTTTGGGGAAAACATCTGCAGTAGCGCCAATCTCTACTCCTCGTATTCCATTTTCTGCTGGGCTATATTCAAAACGCAGGGCTACTTTAAAAAACAACCCCAACTGCACTTTTGTTTCATTTAATCCAGTGAGATTGGATGATCTGCCGTAAATGTTGTCGGTATAATGCTCATTAGGATTAAATTTCTCTGATCTGACTTGATACCTACCCAGAACTGTAGAAGCGTAAAGTATTTGAAGGTAAACAGGCTTGACAAATCCAATAGAAGGACCAACCTGCCAAAGTCGATCGATTTGAACTCCATTCTTTCTGAGTTTTTCTGCAAACTCTTTGTTCTGCCCCAAGGCCAAACGCAAAACAAAAAAACTATTCATCTTGCCGTAATAATAGGCGCGAGCCTGAGGATCTTGGAAATAAGATTTGACCTCTTTTTCATGGCGATAAAAGTGCATGTCTGCACTCCATTTCCAAAAGGTATAAGCATCCTTTCCCTTGGTATACAAATCGCCCCCCATTCCCCAACCATTGGACTGAAAAGTAAGGGCATAGGCGCGCTCACGATCATGCAAGATATTTCTTGGCACGCCATCATTTGTCGTCTGTGCATTGGAGAACAATACAACACAAACAAAAATCCCAAAAAAGATACCTGCCTTTTTCATTCTTACAAAGATACATCTTCATCGTAACTTTGTTTTTCAACAATACAATTAAAATGCACAGTATAGAGGTTCAATATTTGGGTGAATTGCGGTGTCAAGGTGTACACCTAAAAAGCAGCAGTACCATACTTTCAGATGCCCCAACCGACAATCGGGGAAAAGGAGAGGCCTTCTCTCCAACGGATTTGACCTGCACTTCTTTGGCCATGTGCATGATGACCTTAATGGGGATCACTGCAGATGAGAAAAATATTCAGCTTAAAAATGTCTCCGCCCAGGTCACCAAGTTGATGGGCACAGAGCCGAGAAGAATTATTGGAATCAACATTGAAATGAAAGGAAACTGGGACCGACTTTCCGATAGAGAATTGAGCATAATAAAAAATGCCGCGAACACATGCCCTGTGGCTAAGAGCATACATCCCGACATTCAAATAAATACCAATTGGGTTAACAACCCGTCAATTACTTGATGGGAGCGCTTACAGCAGCTTTGTCATAAGCTGCACATTTGGGGTGCTTAGAAACACAAGCAGCAGCAGTTAATGATAAAATCACCAAGCAGAATAATAATTTCTTGTTCATTTTCGTTGAATTTGATGACAAATATAAAGCAATGATTGTTCTTCGGGTAGCCTTGTTCATTTTTTTTTCAACGGCCTTCTTACCCCGCCTTTTTGCTTCTCAAGATCGTGCATTCGTCGAGCCCAAGGATACCGCCTCACCCAAGATTTTCATGATCAAGGGAAATGATACTGTATGCACCTTCCAAGAATTAGAAAGATTGCCATTATGGACCAAAGAACAATTGCGTCCCTATTGGAAGCAAGGTTATGCCCTTGCCCGGTGGGAGTTACAACCTCAAATCAACAACAGTCCCGACATTCGGTATCATTTCATGCTCGATAAAAAAATTACCAAGGGTAAAATCACGGGCTGGGATGCTGAGGTAATGGACGCTTCGTTGGCACCCATTGTTATCGATTGGAAAATTGGCCAATTGTTCACTCAACCCTTCATCCCTTGCAATCTGCAAGAATATGGTATACAAATTCAAGAAGCAGAAGTCTTCTTTGAAGACAGCATCGCGCGGTTAAAAGTAGCGATTCGCTCCGTTAGCAATCAATATTTCGATGGACTCATTGGATTACAACAAAACAATGGAAAGTCAACATTGGTGGGAGATTTGAAGGTGAACTGGACCAATATGTTCAAAAGAGGCGAAAGCTTTTTATTGCGTTGGCAAAGACAAGACTTGGCCACCCAACGTTTGGAATTGAATGCGGAAATCCCTTTTCTTTTCCGTCACGCTTTTGGTTGGGCAAACGCGTTTGATTTCTTTCGAAAACAGGACCTCGTATTCCAAATAGCGCTCAAATCGCAACTGATTTTTCACCTTTCTGATCAGCAAAAATGGTCCACGGGTATCGAGCTCAAGAATAATCAAAGTCTAAAAATCGACAACCCAATATTTACCAAACATCAGCTTTGGGTAAATACCTATCAAAAAGAAAATACCCATGTCGAATTTGCCGCCGGGCGTAGGATTTTACAGCGCAATGTTGGAGACTCCATCGCCACAAATCAGCAACAACTGTTTCGTTGGGATGTCAATTGGGAACGAAATTGGAAACACCTTGGATGGGGGGGGAATCTACGAATGCATAGTTTGGGCTATTTTTCGAAATCACTCGATGAATCGGAATTGATTCGAATTGGCGGTCCCAACAGCATCCGAGGATTTAACACAGAGTCATTGTTTGTTCAACAATGGAATGGATTCCAAAGTGAATTTGGATATCAATTGCTCAATGTTTTTGGCTACCTATTTGTCGACGGCGGCTATCGGGATGAATTGGCTTTTCGTCAACTTCACCATTCATACGGATTAGGGGCCAAAATAGATCGGAACGGAGTAATGCTGTCGCTGGCCTATGGATGGGGGGTATTTCCTGGACAAGGTTTGGACCTGAGGCAAGGGGTTTTTCACATTGGTCTGAACCAAAAGTTTTAAGCAAAAATGATGTTGTACATTTGAAGCAATGATTCCGAAGAGACATTTATTCTTAATGGCCATGACCTACTGGTTCATTGGCCAATCTTGTCAATCGGTTCAACCCGCTGCCTCCGTTGAAAAAAACAGTCCAAAAAGATACAATTGGCATCAAAGACAGATTCATCCGAGTTTCGCAGTTGTTGATAGAGATTCTCTGGGTGTTACGATTCAAGTTTCCTTCAAGACAGAGACCTTTGCGGCCGACATCCCTCTTCATTTGGAGCTAAACGCGCATGCCATTGTCAATGACAGTGTTGTATTATACCACAAACGATTTGAAATTCTTCCTATTCCTTCCGCAACACTCGGCGTTTGGAAGGGTAACATCATCATTCCCAATGAGGCTGATCGTCTAATCGACATTGTATTAAAATTTGGCCCCAACGGAATAGCAGATCAATTCTATTTGAATTGGCCAATGCGCCTAAACGGATGGATAACACCCAACTATGTAAATACCAAAATCATTGCCTCAGGTGAGAAGATCATTCGATCCGGCAACGGACAAACCTTTTTTGCGGAAATCAGCGACAAACTCCCATCTCCGCCCTTTTCAAGTAACTTGCCCTATGTTCCTGAAGCTTATCATTTGATCGATTCGGATACCATTTCCACCCAATTAGGGGTCTATCTTTATTCATTAGACAGTTTGAACAGCATTAGGGAAATGATTCACGCCATTGATGCCAATGTCCATCCCCAATTTCCCGAAATGGTAACTACCCAAGAACTCGCTGGACCAATGCGGTATTTGTGTTCGAAGGAGGAATATGATAAAATTTTCAAATCCACGGACGGGCCAGAAAATGCCATGGAAAAATTTTGGATACAATCCGCTGGCGGCAAAGAAAAAGCCCGTTCGCTGATAAAAACATATTATCAACGGGTATGGGACGCCAACCACCATTTTACCAGTTATGCCGAAGGTTGGAAAACCGATCGCGGTATGATCTATGTTGTTTTTGGGCATCCCGAGAAAATAGAACTGATCAACAATTTAGAGGTTTGGTCATACCTATTGGAAACGGGAGAATTACAATTTGCATTTGAACTAAAAAAACATCCCCTTTGGGGTGAGATATACATCTTAAAAAGAAACGAACAATATCGTCCGCATTGGGAATTTCAAGTTTCTCAATGGCGGCAAGGCAGAATATTCAAATGAAGCACCACGCACCCAAAAACAACAACGCCCTCATTATTGGTTTCCACGCCATTGAAGCGGCGATTGCATCCGGAAAACAAGTCGAGAAAGTACTCATTCAAAGGGGTCTAAAAGGCGAGTTGTTTCAAAAGACAATGGTCTTGATACAAGAAAACAATATACCTTTCCAGTATGTCCCGGTCGAAAAATTGCAACGCATCTCAACCAAAAATCATCAAGGAATCATCGGTTTTTTATCGCCCGTGACATTTGGAAATTTAGAAGAAATCGTTAGTCAAGTATTTGAAAATGGCGAGACACCATTGTTGCTTTTGTTGGATGGATTAACGGATGTCAGAAATGTGGGGGCCATTGCTCGAAGTGCGGAATGCATGGGAGCACACGCCATTATTTTAACCGAAACCGGCAGTGCGCCGATCAATGAAGATGCCGTAAAAACAAGTGCTGGTGCACTCATGTATATTCCTGTATGCAAGACCAAAATGGCTGCTGACGCCATTCATATTCTACAAAGTATGGGTGTCAAATGCATCGCCGCAACAGAAAAAGGAAATGTTTTTCCCGAAAATTGCGACATGCACCTGCCGGTTTGCATTGTCATGGGAAACGAGGAAAAAGGCCTCTCAAGAGCAGCGTTAAAATCCGTTGATGATTTGGTCAACATTCCCATGACAGGAAAAACCACTTCGCTCAATGTTTCCGTTGCGGCAGGCATGCTCATCTATGAAGCTTCACAACAAAGGAGAAAGCGTCATGAGTAAAAAGATCAATCCCAAGCTTCTTCCATTTAAAAAAGGAGATGTTTTAGAAGTAGAAATTGATGACATGGCCTTTGGAGGCAATGGCATTGTTTGGGTGGAACTTCCTGATGGTAAAGTGCCCCTATTCATAGAAAACGCCATTGCAGGGCAAACCCGAATGGTTCAAATTACCAAGATTGATCGTCGACACATTGAGGCAAGGGACATCGCCTTGATCCAAACCGCGCCCATTGAGGAAGACATTCCCTTTCAACCCATTCCTGGTGCTCCGTATGCAACACTGCCCTATGAATCACAGCAACAATTCAAAAAAAATGAAGTTTTGCAATTGTTGAATCGAATAGGAAAAATTGATGCGGCACCCCGATTTGACACCTATTTAGCGTCCCCATCTTTGTGGCACTATCGAAATAAGATGGAGTACAGTTTCTCTGTCATTCGATGGGACAAAGAGAAAAATGACACCGTTGATGACTTTGCATTGGGGTTTAAGAAAAAAGGTACCTGGTGGATTGTCGAATCCTTACAAAAAGACTCTGGACTTCTTGATGCCACGTTAGAAGGTCATTTGCATGAGATTGAAACCTGGTGTATCAAAAGTCAACTACCTGCTTGGCATCCACCGCAAAGACACGGATTTTACAGGTATTTGGTAGCCCGAAAAAGTTATCTTCAAGATCAAATATTGCTGAATTTGGTGACTACAGATGAGGGCATCGAAAAATTTGATTCGGAAGGTTGGGTAAAACTTTTAAAGGACATTCTTGGAGAACGTTTGGCTGGGGTGATTCATACCATCAACAATGATACGGGAGACCGTGTGGACCCATTGAATGGAGAACATCGATTGCTTTTTGGAAGAGACAAAATCACGGAAGACATTTTGGGATTGCAGTTTGAAATCAGCATGAAAAGTTTCTTTCAAACCAATCCGAAAAGTGCTGAAAGACTTTATGCCAAGGCCATTGATTATGTAAAAGAAGTGGGGCAATCCGGTACCATTTTGGATTTGTTCTGCGGAACGGGCACCATCTCTCAACTGCTTAAAAAGGCTGGATTCAATGAGGTCATAGGAGTAGATATTGAGCCCAAAGCAATAGAAAATGCCAAAGAAAATGCCGCTCGAAACAACATCGAGAACATCAACTTCTTTGCCCTAGATGTAGGCAAATTTCTACTGGAACAACCGCAATATCAAGATCAACTTCAGGTCTTGATGATGGATCCTCCCCGTGCAGGAATTGCACCTAAAACTTTGAGAAAGGTTATTGACTTAAATGCCAACTACATCGTATATATCTCCTGCAATCCTGCTACTTTCGCCAGAGATACAGAAACACTGGAAGGCAATGGTTATACGCTTGAAAAATGGAGTTTGATTGATCAATTTCCACACACCTCACATGTCGAAGTTTTGGGACGATTCAAACGCGAACAGAACGTCCAAAAGAAAGATTAGTAGTACTTCTTGCCACTTAGGACCCAACTCCCCTTAGACCAATCTATGCAATCCAATGTATTGCCTTGTTTGAGCGTGGTTAGCCATGTACGATCCGGGGTTATCTCTCCATCTACACTACAATAAAAAGTTGGCTTGGTTTTTACGCCCAAAACACTCTCCGAAGATTTCCAATACATGGCTTTATTCGCCGCGGATACAACAACACAATAATCCATTTCATTCAAAGATGAACAGGGCTCATATTCTGATGTTCGTTGGTTCCATGTGTAATAAAGCCAGCGATCATTTGGTCCTAGCACACGCCAATCCATATCACCATCCAAATTGTAATCTTCCCATTCTATCCAACCCAAATAAGGTAATTTGGGCTGATACTTTTTGATCAATTGTGCGTAGGAAAAATCAATGGTCGTATGATAATGCAGTCCATCACTACCCCAATCAGACAGCGAAAATCGATCCTTCTCGCGCGGATTCAACCTAGGAAAATAAACATCATCTATTCCATCTCCATTGAAATCTTTTACCACCAAGAAATCGCGGTGCATTCCCATTTCCTCTAATACGTTGCCTTGCACAAAATGCTCATAAACCACGGCTCCATTTGAAGTCTGCATGATCCTCAACTTCTGCGCATATCCTCCAGACGAAACGTCCAATATGATCTGATCAGATGCATTTGTTGTCCACAATTCAACAACAAAATCCTGTGTTACGATCTGAAAATCCTCCTTCCTTTTTTTCTCCAAATCAGGTTGATCAGGTGCAATAAGGGATTTGCGGCTCAATTTTCTGGTCTTCCAATTGGGCCCTTTCAAGACAACATCAACTTGAGCAATAGGAGCCGTGGCTGGATATGCGTATTCATGGTAATTGCCCGATATCTCTTGATTCACGTAGTCAATTTGAAGATCACCCAAATTAGAAATGGTCAACTTCATGAATTTACTTTTCTCGTTGTTGAAAGCATAATAATCATTGCCCGCTTGGGCATTTTCTTGCTTGGGAATGATCAAATCTGGCCATCCATCAAAGTTAACATCCCTTATTTCAGGATGTTTGAATGAGGCATTCTTTTCGTCACCATAGCATTCTCCCGGTATGCTCAGGAGAGTTGATTCTGAGGCAACATCCACAATGCTGTACCAAGTTTGTAATTTCTGGTGTTGTTTCAAATCAAATCGATTGGAAAGATTGGACTCCTGAACGCCTTCAGTCCAAAACCAAATTTTCTCAAACCTCCAACCTTTTCTCTCAACCATTCGCTTTTCTAACCACTTGTCTTTTGACACAACTTCACCGTTGAGATTCATCGGCGCATCTGTCCAAATGGAAAAAAGCAAAGCTTCACTTTTCCTCATCTCAAGATTGAGAACTTGGTGTCTTGTAAAATCAATAGGACGTAAAAAGCCCTGATGAATATCCCATTGAAACAATTGATTGGGCTCTATCATGTGCGTCTCTGTTTTCCATTGGTAAGACTCTTGATTTGAAGTATCCTCTATGGCTAGGTATAACGACCGATAGATCAAAGGAAGATTTGAAATCTGATAAAGGCTTCCTGAATGCTGAGTTGGAAAAATATGCTTGTGCATACCTCGAAGGCATGGCTCAATTCGCGTGTTACCAATAGGACGACCACTTTGGTCTGCAATGGAAAATGACAATTGATCTACCCATCGACCTGACTCAACACTCTTGGGAATAATCTCAAGATAAACAATTCCACTTGATTCTCCAGATTGACCCCGTGAACTTAAACTCAAACATGAAACAATAAAAAAAGCAATTGCAGCGGATATGGGCTTACCTAAAAACATATACAATGATAATTCAACGCGCGACCCCAAATTTTGCATTTGTTTCAATCGAAAAACCAACCCAGAAAGCATCCTGAATGAAATCCAAATGGTGGATCCAATAAGTGACTTTCTGAGCTTTAATCATGATAAAATTTTTCAGCGTGAAGATAATGGTCATGGACTCAAAAAAAAAGCTCCATCAAACTGATGGAGCCTTTTCATCAAAACAACAAAATATTAATGGGAGGCCAAGTAGCTGGCTACCCCATCATGATTGGCCTTCATGCCATCCTTTCCCTTGGACCAGTTTGCTGGGCAAACTTCACCATTTTCTTCAAAGAATTGCAAAGCATCAACCATACGCAATGCCTCATCAACATTTCTTCCCAATGGGAAGTTATTGATCAATGCGTGCTGGACAGTACCTGATTTGTCGATCAAAAACAATCCACGGAAGGCAATCATTGGACCATTGGCTACCAAAGCGCCATTGTCATCATAAGTGTACTCACCCGCCAAAACGCCGTAGGCATCAGAGATGGTTTTAGAAGTATCAGCAACGATGGGATAAGTAATTCCTTTGATACCGCCTTGTGCTTTCTCCATTTGCAACCAACCCCAGTGACTCTCTTCAGTATCAGTTGAACAAGCGACTACAGCGACATTGCGATCGTGAAAATCCTGAAGACGCTCTTGGAAAGCATGCAATTCTGTTGGGCAAACAAAGGTGAAATCTTTTGGGTAAAAGAAAAATACCACAGCCTGCTTTCCGATATATTGATCCAATGAAAAATCACTTACGATTGTTCCGCCATTGGTAACGGCTCCAGCCTTGAAAGAAGGCGCTTTTTTTCCGACGATAGATGACATATTAAAAAATTTATTTGTGCAAAAGTAACATTTCGATTCCAACAAAGTTTAAACAGATGTGATGTTTTGATTTTTTCACATCACCTTTGTCGACATGAAAAACATCATCATCACTGGAGGAAGCTCAGGCATCGGTGCTGCCACTGCTCAAATCCTCATTGAGAAAGGTCACCGCGTTCATTTGATGGGCCGAAATCAAGAGAAGTTAGAATCCATAGCCAAATCACATCCTCAAGCATGCACGTATACACTTGGAGATGTTCGACAAGTGGCTGATTGTCAAAAAACCTTTGAGGATGCAAAAACACAAATGGGCTCAGTTGATGTTTTGATCAACAACGCGGGCCTCGGTATTTTTGACCCATTGGCACAAGCCAAACTGGAAGACTGGCATGAGCAAGTGGATACCAACATCAAAGGTGTACTGAATATGATTCATTTCTCCTTACATGAATTGATTGCTCGACGCGGCCACATCATCAATTTGGGATCGGTAGCCAGTCATCATGTATTTGCCAATTCGGGAGTCTATTGCGCCACGAAACACGCCGTTTTGGCCATTGGCGAAAGTTTAAAAATTGAGCATGGAAAAAACATCCGCATCACGACCATCTGCCCGGGAGCGGTTAATACACCGTTTATTCATGCAACAAAAAATGAAGACCTCTTGAAAGAGTATGTTCCCAATTTTGAAAAAGGTTTAAATCCTAAGGACATTGCCGCTCAGATGGCCCATGTGATTGAAGCTCCGGAAGGAGTGAACATCAGTGAAATCATCATTCGTCCTGGAGTTTGAGCCAATGGGCTTTTTCTTCTGACGTATTAATGTTTTTATACCACAAAGCATCAGCATCCCTGATGCTTTGTGTTTTCAACACACCCAATAATTTTCGAGGACATTGGCTCTGAGCCAACCAAGAAAAAACTTCTCCTTTTGCATGAGATTCCCAAATGGCAGCCAATGGTTCATGCCATTGTTTTTCTTCGTTCCAAAATGCAGTCGCCATGGAGTTGGTATGTCTCTTAGAAATGAGATTGCTAAGACCTTCCGCGTTCATTCCCGGCATATCACATGCGATAACTAGCCAGGAAGTAAAAGGATGTTGGCTCATCGCAGATGCTATAGCACCCAAAGGACCAATATTCCCGAATCGATCCAAAACCACATCTTTTTGTGCTGAAATAAAAAAATCCTGTTGTTCCTGACGACAACTAAAGTGAACTGGAATTTCCAAGCTGTGGCAAATCTTCTCCAGGTATTCCCATTGCGGCATACCATGATAGGACAATTCCATTTTGGGGATTCCCATTCGCTCACTTTTTCCTCCAACCAAAATCAAAGCCTGCAGATCTGGCCGTTTAATTTGTGCCGCTAACCAAATACCCAAAGCTTCTTCATCACTCGGATCAATGCATACTGCTTGATCAAGGTCCAAACCCCAATCCAAAAGATGCTGTGGAAAACCATTCTTGGCTATCACCAACGTTACGTTGGTTAACTGACTTTTGCGCCTTTCCAATGACGGATACTTGGATGCATCATCAATAATGATTTGTTGCGGAGCAGAAAAATGATTGCCATTCACCCAATAATAATTAGAAAAAGGCAAACGATGGGTAGGTGAGTGAAGACTGCTTCCTCCTTCTGAAAGTGTTATGGAATAGGCAGAAGCCATTTCTTGATGTGCGGCATCAACATATAGAGAAGGCACCAAACACGAGGTTTGAAATTTATTCGCCCATTTCTCAATTGTATCACAATGGGTACCATAGATGGCCCATGACTTTGCGGTTTTCGGAAATGACAGTTGATCGATTCTCATTTCAAATGTGATAATCGTTTTTACCTCCCGACTTGGACAACAATTGAATAGGGCCAATCTCGATGTCATGTGCCAAAGCTTTACACATGTCATATACGGTAAGCGCTGCAACCGAAACGGCTGTTAACGCCTCCATTTCTACACCTGTCTGTCCCATGCATTTTACCTTGGAAACAATTTCAAGATTACTGCCCTCAAATGCAAACTCAATTTCAACTCCGCTAATCATCAAAGGATGGCAAAGCGGAATGATTTGGGCAGTCTGTTTTGCACCTTGAATTCCTGCAATTCGGGAAACTTCCAAAATGGCACCTTTTTTTACTTGCCAATTTCCAGCCTTTAATTGTTGAAATACAGATAGGGGAAAACGAACCATGGCCTTGGCAGAAGCGTTTCTCATGCTAACAACCTTATTCGAAACGTCTACCATTCTTGACTCACCAGAATCATTGATATGAGAAAGTGATTTTTCCATCCTTCAAAGATATTCATCCACCATTTGGTGTGTGCAAAAGAATTGATTTTGGCAGTGTTTTGCAACATTTAGCCCCATATTTGTGTCTCATGGTAAGAATGAAACCCCAGGACGTAATATCGAGGCACACGCTGTTTTTTCTCATGCTCTCGCTTTTTGGCGTTTTTCGTTCTTATGCTACCCACATTTATGGTGGAGACCTGGTGTATGAGCACCTTGGAAACAATATCTATCAAGTTACACTGACGGTATATCGAGATTGCGATCCAAGTACCAATGTCAACGGAACTGGTTTCGATCCCATTGTATCCATTGGTATTTTTTCAGGAGGCAACAATAGTTTTGTTCAAGAATTGTCTATCCCCTTATCCAATTCAGATATCGAGACATTGGATTTGTCTCTTCAAAATCCCTGCTTCACGGTGCCTCCAAATGTTTGTGTAGAGCGTGCTGTGTATCAAGCCAGTGTTACCCTGCCATTTTCAGCCAGTGGATATGTTTTGACCTATCAGCGTTGTTGCCGCAATCTGAGCATCGATAACCTCAACCAATCCCAACAAAATTTATCGGGAATGACGCTCACCACGCAAATCCCGGGGACTGCCCTGGTCAGCGTCCAAAATTCAAGCCCTGCATTTGTTTCTACTCCACCCACGGCCTTGTGTTTAAATGCACCTTTTATATACTCTTCGGAAGCCATTGATCCCGATGGAGATCAACTCGTATATTCATTTTGCACGCCTTTGGATGGTGCCGATCAGAACAATCCTGCCCCAGCGCCCCCTGCTGCCCCTCCATACGCCAACAATACCTGGTCAGCAGGATTCTCAGCCAACTACCCCATCACCTCGAGTCCCGCTTTTCAAATCAATTCTGCAACAGGTTTGGTTACAGGTACAGCGACACAAATTGGTACTTATGCCTTGGCCATTTGTGTGCAAGAATTCAGAAACGGCGTTTTGATTAACACCATCCGCCGTGACTATCAATTCAACGTCAACATGTGCAACCCCAATACCGGTGCAAATCCTGGCATTGCCAATACTGGTAATGGACAACAAACAGATTTTTGCAGTGGTTTGGAAGTGGGGTTCATCAACAATAGCATCAATGCGGATTCATACCATTGGGACTTCGGAGTTCCAAGTTTAACCAATGATACGAGTAATATTTTTGAACCGACTTTCATCTATAACGATCCGGGCATTTATACTGTTACCTTGGTCACCAATCCTGGCTGGGAATGTGCCGACACCGCAACGGTCATTTACACCGCCATCGAAACATTCACTCCAGATATTCAACCACCTGTTGTCACCTGCGTTGATGACGAAGTGCTTTATTCCTTTGATCATGGATTGGTCTCGGGGCTTTTTCCTGGAGGGGTAACGTTTGAATGGACCATCGATAATCTTACCTCAACTGTTTTTTCTACGAATGAATATCCCAATGAAATTTATTTGGATTCCAATTTGACCACCTACACCATCGAGTTGAGCATCGATAATGCGGGTTGTGTGGGAACACAAAGTTTCAGCTTTGATAATATTCCAGAACCCATTGCCATCATTGATCCTCAAACGGATCCTTGTGGAGGATTTACCATTAACTTCACCCAATCCTCTCAGAATGCAACTGGATTCTTATGGGATTTTGGTGCCCCCAACTCCCCCGTTAGCATGGATCCTGCTACTTTCTACAATTACCCCAGCACGGGCAATTTCAATGTCATGCTGATTGCGAGCGCTCCGTCAACGTGTCCAGATACCGCATATACCAGTGTAAGCGTTTTTGACGATTTGAGTCCTGACTTTATCAATCCTGGACCGGTTTGTTTCAATGGCCACAGCCTCTCCTTTTCAGCCCTCGGGTGGAACCAGCCGAATGCCATTATCGATTGGAACTTTGGAACAGATGCCAACATCGCCGTTTCCAGCAACACAACGGTGAACGGCATTCAGTACCCAAGTCCTGCATTTTATCCAGTCACATTAACCATCAGTGAAAATGGATGTACAGAAAGCATAACGAAAGATGTTTGGGTAGTCCAAGACCCCGAAGTCTCCTTCACCGTTCTTCCTCCTGATGGCTGCCCAGGTACCTATGTAAAATTTGATGCAACGGCCACAGCGGAAACTCCCGTATTCTTCATCTGGAATTTAGGAGATGATATTACCTCTACGCAGCCTGACCCTCTTCAATTGTACGAGAATCCAGGTTCCTACAATGTCAATATGCATGCCTATACGACTTCAGGATGTGTGGCAGACATTTACATTAATCTGAACGATGCGGTGACCATACATCCTGCACCCACCAGTGGTTTTATCATACAACCTGACATCATAAGCATTGACGATCCTACTGTCACAGTAATAGACTCGACAGGAACAGGTGTTACTTGCATGTATCAATTTAGCGATGGAGGAACTTTGGAGGGCTTCGATGGACAATATACCTTTTCTGAATTTGGCAGACAATCCATTACCCAAATCATCACCAATGAATTTGGATGTACTTCAACAGCAACAGGATTCATCAACATAGGCGGTACCGTTTTCTTCTTACCCAATAGCTTCACGCCCGACTTTGACGGAATCAATGATGCATGGATCCCCTCTGCCATTGGCGTAGCTGAGTACAATGTTCGGATTTACGATCGTTGGGGAGAGCTAATTTTTGAATCCAATGATGTGAAAGAACCCTGGCAAGGCAATAAAAAAGGAAGTCAATATTTTGTGCCCGACGGGATTTACAATTACATTGTCACCTACCAAGATTTGATCGGTAAAACTACTCAACTGAAAGGCAATATTATCATCGCTAGATAAGTCGTCCCTTTTGTACCTTTGGGCCTCATTTAGAATTACCCCATGTTTGAACAATTAACGGATAAGTTTGACAGAGCCTTTAAGATTTTAAAAGGCCAAGGAAAAATCACTGAAATCAATGTTGCTGAAACACTGAAAGAAGTGCGCAGAGCATTGTTGGATGCCGACGTCAACTTTAAAACTGCCAAAGAATTTACAGAACGTGTTAAAGAAAAGGCATTGGGACAAAATGTCCTTACCGCTGTTTCTCCAGGGCAGTTGTTGGTTAAAATCACGCATGACGAGTTAAAAGACTTGATGGGTGGTGAGCACTCAGATATTCAATACCAAGGCAACCCTGGTATTATTTTGATGAGTGGTCTTCAAGGTTCGGGTAAAACCACCTTCTCAGGAAAATTGGCCCATTACCTCAAAACCAAAAAAGGAAAGAATCCTCTGCTTGTAGCTTGCGACATTTACCGCCCTGCGGCGATAGACCAGTTGCATGTGGTGGGAGAAAGTATCGGAGTTGAAGTGTTTAGTGATAGAGGCAACAACAACGCCGTTGACATCGCTGAAAAGGCCATTGCCTATGCCAAGCAAAAGGGATTCAATGTGGTCATCGTTGATACCGCAGGTCGATTGGCTGTTGACGAGGAAATGATGCAGGAGATTGAAAGAGTCAAAGCAGCATTGAAGCCTACAGAGACTTTGTTTGTCGTGGATTCCATGACTGGACAAGACGCAGTCAACACGGCTAAAACCTTCCATGAACGCCTTGCATTTGATGGAGTCGTCTTAACCAAGTTGGATGGCGACACCCGAGGTGGAGCGGCCTTGAGCATTCGATCAGAAGTTTCCAAACCCATTAAGTTCATTGGAACAGGTGAAAAGATGGAAGCGTTGGATGTCTTCTACCCTGAACGTATGGCCAGTCGTATTTTGGGCATGGGTGATGTGGTGTCATTGGTAGAGCGTGCGCAGGAACAATTTGATGAAGAGCAAGCGTTAAAATTAGAAAAACGCATCAAGAAAGACCAATTTGATTTCAATGATTTCTTGGAGCAAATTGGTCAGATCAAAAAAATGGGCAGCATGAAGGATTTGTTGGGCATGGTACCCGGCATGTCCAAATTGAAAGATGTCGACATCAATGAAGATGCCTTTAAGCACATAGAAGCCATTATTCAATCCATGACTCCTATTGAAAGAAAGCAACCGAGCGTCATCAATCCAAGTAGAAAAACCAGAATTGCCAAAGGATCTGGAAGATCTGTTGATGAAGTCAACAAGCTGATCAAACAATTTGATCAAATGAAAACGATGATGAAGATGATGACCAACAAAACCCAAATGGCTCAGATGATGAAACAGATGGGTGGCATGCGCGGTAAAATGTAAATCTATCCACGATGAACTTTTCCAACGTACAAAACATCTATCATGGCAAGGTGAGAGATGTATATACCATGCCCAATGATGTATTGGTAATGGTTGCTTCCAATAGAATCAGTGCATTTGATGTTATCCTGCCCAGACCCATTCCCAATAAAGGTCAAGTTCTGAATCAGATTGCAGAAAAAATGCTGGATGCTACTGCTGACATTTGTCCCAATTGGAAAACAGCTTCACCACATGCTTATGTAACGATTGGTAAAAAATGCATTCCATTCAAAGTGGAAATGGTTGTTCGCGGCTATCTCACCGGTCATGCTTGGAGAACGTATCAAAGCGGTTTAAGAACGCTTTGTGGTGTAACATTGCCCGAAGGGCTGAACGAAAACGACCCATTTCCCACCCCCATCATCACGCCAACCACCAAAGCCTCAGAAGGACACGATGAGGACATTTCAAAAGAGCAAATAATTGCGCAAGGCATTGTCAGCCCTGAGCATTATGAACAATTGGAAAAATACACCTTGGCACTTTATCAGCGCGGTGTTGAAATTGCTGCACAGCAGGGCTTAATTTTGGTAGACACCAAATATGAATTTGGCTTATACAACAACGCGATTACCTTGATGGACGAAATACACACTCCTGACTCTTCGCGTTATTTCTACGCCGAAGGTTATCACGAAAGACAACAAAACAAATTGCCTCAAAAACAATTGAGCAAAGAATTCGTCCGAGAATGGCTCATTGCGAATGACTTCATGGGCAAAGATGGACAAGTGGTTCCAACGATGTCGGATGAATGGATTGCCACGATCCAAGAACGATACATTGAATTGTTTGAAACCATCACTGGCGAGCACTTTGCGCCAGTAGAATTTGATGAGAAGGAAATTGAGACAGCCGTGAATCAATGTTTAGAAGAAGGCTTAGACTCCAAATAAGCCTTTAAATTTTCCAAATTTTCTTGGTTCCATTCATCCCAATGATAACTGTTTCCGGCCAGCCAAATAGCACCACGAAATGGCCAAGGAATTTCGCCCTGCTCTAGGGAACATGACACCACTGCCATGCCTTTATCGTCTTCTGACAAATGAAATTGAATGAGCGCATCCGGCTCTTCCAGTGAACGAACGGATCGTTGAATTTGAATCAAATCAACCGAATCCAATGATGCATAAATGGCTTTAATTTCCATGGACTGACTCATGCCGTTGTGTTGAAAAACAACGCCATGTTTTGCCATCATAGGTTCGCCAATGATTTCAAAATGCACCGAATCCTCTGCGTCCCAGTCTTTGAACCAATTTTTCCATTCATGAAAATCCGACAAGGCCCAGGCCAATCTCTGATTGCTGCACCTTATTTTGATTGTTTGGGATGACACATACTTATCCGGTCCTATCAGACAAAGCGCCGCATAACTCATGACAATCATGACAATTACCCAAGCGTATGTCCTCAGGAGTGAATTCATAAGCGCTCAATCAATGTTTTGTACAATTGTGTCAAAGCAGGCTCTGCCTGCTTAGCGGTTTGAATAATTTCGTCGATGGATACAGGGTGTAATTTTGCAGGATCACACTCATCTGTCAAAACTGAAATACAACAGCACGGCAATTTCATGTGATTGCAAGCAATGACCTCTGGGACTGTACTCATACCGACAGCATCTCCTCCAATCATCCGCAAAAAACGGTACTCTGCCCGCGTCTCTAGATTAGGACCGGGAACAGATACATATACCCCTTCACGAATATTGACATTTTGCTCAGCAGCAATTTCTTTGATCAACCCATTCAATTGATTGGAGTACGGCTGTGACATATCCGGAAATCTTGGACCCAATTCGTCTGCGTTCTCTCCGCGAAGAGGGTTATCCGGTTGAAGATTGATGTGATCCTCGATCAACATTAAGCTTCCCCTTTTCAATTCAGGATTCAATGCTCCTGCCGCATTGCTAAGCAACATACTCCTGACACCCAACATGCGCATCACACGAACTGGGTGAACCACCTGTTGCATGGAATACCCTTCGTAGTAGTGAAACCGACCTTGACAAGCCAGCACTTTCTTCCCTCCCAGCGTACCATAAATCAATTTTCCAAAGTGAAACTCAACGGTAGCAATGGGAAAATGGGGAATAACGCTGTAGTTAAATTCCTTCTCTACCTCAATATGCTGGGCCAAACCGTGCAAACCCGTTCCCAAAACGATTCCGATTTCTGCGGACTCAATGCCTCTGGCTTTCAACCATTCTACACTCTCTAATACTTCTTCCATAATGTTAATTTACACAATTTAAGTAAAGTTGATAAATCTCTTTCGAAATACCAACATAAAAAATCTATTTTTGTTTCATGCGTATTTACTCCATCATGATCATGTGCTTCATTTGTTTGACCATGACCCTCTCTTCTTTTGGTCAAAAAAAAATTGGAGAAAATGCCGTTCAAATCACTGGAGCCTGCCTGGTCAGTGATTCCTTGTACCCTGCACCGTATGTCAGTGTTTTTCGAAATAGAGATCACCGAGGTACTTATTCCAACCGCGATGGCTATTTCACCATTCCGGCCCTTGAGGGTGACACCCTAACCTTTGTATGTACCGGTTTAAAAACATCCATTTTTGTCGTACCCATCACAGAAGAGCACCAAATGCAGGTGGTACAAGTCATGGAAATTGAGGCCATCGAACTTTCACCATTGTACATTTTACCTTATCCAGCGCCGCATGAGTTAAAGCGCGAAGTGTTGGCACTAGATCTTCCCGGCGACGGCCACCAATTGTTCAAAAGAGATGAGGTTTCATTGGCTTCTTTTGACGGGATGAATGATTTCTCGAGCATGGCCTACGAAAACGCTTCTGCCATGCTTACAGCCAGATACAGCAATGGATTCGTCTCCGGTGGAAATATTCTTTCGAATGATGCTTGGCGATCCTTCATTGGAGGATTTAGACCCAAACGCAAAAACTGACATAATAAATCTCATTATTTCCGTTAATCCTCTGTTCTCGATTAAATTTATTGCGTGAAGTATTTTTCAGTTTTTAGTTTACTTTTTTTATCGCACCTCGTATGGTCACAAAATGCCACGCTCAAAGGCATTGTGGTCAATCCTATGGGTGAAGGTATTCCCGGTGTCACCTTAATTCAAAAAGACAACACCAAAAATGGAACAGCTACGGATGCCTTTGGAAAGTTCACACTTTTTATTCCAGCCGAATTGGACATCATCATTTCTGTCAAAGGCATTGGCAGCGAACCCAAAGAAACCATTTTCAATCTGCGCTCAGGTGAAATCAAAGAGGTGGAAATCATGTACGACGGTACAGTCATGAACAAAGGACTTGAGGTGGTTGACAAAAGAAACCAGGAAAATCAAATCATCACCATCTCCACCAAGCTACCCACCAAACTCCCAACTATAAATCAAGGTATAGAGGCCTACTTGATTCAAGCACCCGTTAATTTCCCCTCAGAATTGAGCTCAAGTTTCAATGTGCGGGGAGGAAGCTTTGATGAAAATCTCATTTACGTCAATGATATACAAGTGTATCGTCCTTTTTTGGTTCGTGCCGGCCAGCAAGAAGGGCTTAGCTTCCCGAACCCGGATATGGTTCGAAAGGTTGAATTCAGCGCCGGGGGGTTTCAAGCCAAATTTGGTGACAAAATGAGCTCTGTATTGGACATACAATATGCCCGACCTGATTCTTTTTCGGGCAACTTTCAAATTGGACTTTTGGGCGGGCAATTGCAATTGATGGACATTTCCCAAAATAAGAAGTGGACATACAACAGCGGAATCCGTTATCGTGATTATTCATATATCCTCAACAGCATGGATGTTTCAGGTGATTACCAACCCCGTTTCATGGATTGGCAGAATTATATCACTTGGCGACCAATGGGCAACTACGGTCCATTGGAATTTAGTTGGCTTACCAATCTTTCTTCCAATCAATACCAATTCCAACCAGCTACACGCCAAACAGACGCTGGAAACATCAATGAGGCCATTCGACTTACTGTTTATTTTGAAGGGCAAGAAAAAACGCAATTCCGTACATCATTCAATGCGTTTAGCGCTAGATACAACCCCAGTGAATCTTCTCAAATCCGTTTAACATTGAGCGCCTTTCAAACAGCAGAGTCCGAACATTTTGACATTTTAGGCGCCTACCGTTTGGACGAATTGGACCGCGATTTGGGATCCGATGAGTTTGGAGAAGTTCTCAGAAACAGAGGTGTTGGGGCATTTCTCAATCACGGAAGAAACGATCTGAATGCGCAAGTTTACCAGGCTGCTTTGAAAGGATTCAAAGAGTGGGAAAAAGAAAGGCACCTGCTCCATTGGGGAATAGATGCTTCGACTGAATTCATAGAGGATCAACTCAATGAATGGACCATGATTGACAGTGCTGGCTATGCCGCTAGCCGTCCCAATGATAGCATTGGCTATACCAATCCCGACCTTCAAAATCAACAGCTGATTGCTTTTCAAGACAGAATCAAGGCCTTCAATTCCGTTCGATCTCAGCGATACTCCGCCTACGTGCAAGACAGTTGGCGCCATGAGTGGGGCGATGGTGATGCTTTTTCCATAACGGCAGGAATGCGCGGAAACCATTGGAGTTTTTCCAACCAAACGGTTGGTGGCCCCAGAATGAATTTGTCTTATACGCCCACTTGGCTAGGCACCCGAAAAAATGGTGAAAACCAAGACACCGTTCGAAAGGACATGGTGATTACAGCCGCTTGGGGATACTATTATCAACCTCCTTTTTATCGAGAAATGCGCAATTTCCAAGGGATCATCAATCCCGAAATTCGCGCACAAAAAAGTACCCACTATATTCTTGGAACCAATTTCGTTTTTCGCTCCTGGAAACGTCCCTTCAAATTCACCGGTGAATTGTACTACAAAAAATTTGAGCAGTTGATTCCCTATGAAATCGAAAATGTTCGTCAACGGTATTACGCCACCAACAATGCTGTTGGCTATGCCTATGGTGCAGACGCCATGGTCAATGGTGAATTTATTCCTGGTGTGCAGTCTTGGATCAGGGCTTCTTATTTAAAGACAGAAGAAGATTTATTGGATGATGAATACTTCATTTACCTCAATCAATCCGGAGATACCATCTATAGTGGATTTACTATTGATGATGTAGCCACCGATTCCATTCGTCAAATTCCTGGATATGTTCCAAGACCGACCGACCAGCGCTTCAGCTTCTCATTACTATTCATGGATGAAATGCCCCGCAATCCAAAGTATAAAGCGACAGTAAACATGTTTTTCTCCACCGGTGTGCCTTATGGCCCTCCTGGCGGCGAGCGCTATCTGGATGTTTTGCGCACCCGATCCTACTTCAGGACAGACATTGGTTTCTCACGGGATTTGTTCACCACTAAAAAGAAAAATGGCTCCGCTCGTTTTATCAAAAGCGGAACCATTTCCTTGGAAGTATTCAATTTATTGGGCGTGAACAACATCATCAACCACCAGTGGATTGAGGATGTGAACGGCAGAATGTACGGCATACCCACCTACTTGACTGGTCGCCGACTCAACTTACGCTGGGCCATGAGTTTTTAAGGCAATACGACGAGATTGTAGACTTTTTCATCAGACTCATTTCCCGATTGATCAATGGCCATGACTTCCAAATGCCATATCCCCGAAATGGTATCCGGTATGGCGATGGTAGCTGTCGGAGACGCTGTAGTTCCCGTTAAATCAAAGATGCGCGAATAAGTCCAAACTCCCTCATTTACCAACCCCTCGTAACCGGGTAAATCAACATGACCATGTCCATCATCTGCGGAATGGATGTTCAACTTCAGTTGATTCAATACATTGTTGTCTGTTAAAGCAACCTGAACGACAAAGGCACCGCCTTTTGAGAGCTCATGTGTCTCCTGTTGAACAGCGTTTACCCAAACACCACCGATGACTGGTTTCTCCAAATCTTGATTCTCTTTTGGTCCGCAGCTCATCATCGCCAAAACAGCAACAACCGACAACATTGTTTTCATTTTCTTCGTTTTCATTTTCATGGTTATCATTTTTTACATTTATTGTTTCATATTTCACTTCGTTCATTAAAAATTCAGGGCAATCGTAGTCTGTATCCACCTACCCTGCTCGGCCAAATTCATGGGTCGATACAAACTCAAATGATTAAAATACACGGTATTCAAAGCATTATTGCACTGTAGTATCCAAGAGATATGCCTTTCAGCGCTGAATTGGTATTGGTATTCCACATTGGCATTTAGAACAAAATAGCCAGGTGTCGTTTTCTCATTTCGACTCACCCTATTCTGATCCATCGCCCAACGCAGATGAATCAAAAAAGAAAACGATTGACGTTCATTCCATCTCCAAAACCAACGTTGGTTGGTCTTTAACGTGACAGGCGGAATAAAGGGCAAGCCCAATCCAGAGC
>JACCDO011617963.1_pt1 | contig 27690 bp, 18 predicted proteins | sample 7446101 | NCBI WGS metagenome assembly JACCDO01 (sample SAMN15323440, study PRJNA562643) | freshwater metagenome | isolation source: river surface water | place: USA:Blue River Watershed | collected 2017-08-16
AATCTATCAACTCATTTTCATAGTATGGTCTTCCTTCGTTACGACTAAGCCATCTCTCTTCTTCTTGATATTTTGCTGCTAACACTTCAATATCACTTGTTAATGTAATTAATTGTTCCATTGATGCGATTTTTAACGATTGAGAATCAAAACTAGAGTGTCTCACTACAAAAAAGAATAACTCGTTAAGCGAGTGACCGGCGTCCCAGTATGGATGAGGTACAACACTATCTATGTTACTCTTATATGGTTTATCTTTTGCTGGAAACCATAATAATGTTGGATAATCTGATACCTTCCATGTGGCAGGTAAATCGTTCAATACACCATCAATTTTTGCTATTACTATTCTGTCTTCACCTTGAAATGCTTTTGCTAAAACCTCAAAGGTTGGTCTATACTTACTACAACTACTACATTTTGGTGAATTAATTATTAGTAAAACATCTTTCTCTTTGTCACTAATGATGGATGACAAGGTGCTACCCACCGCCTTAACCACGTAGTCACTGACGCTTTTTACAGGGATTGGTTCAGATTTTATCGTATGCTTTGCCGAGCCTTCGATGACTGATACGATAAAATTACTTAAAATTTCTTTGATATTATTGGCTTGAATATCCAACATTGGTGATTTATATTGTCGGTCCTGGTGGAGGAAATGAGTAAGTAAAAGAGCAAAAGGGAGCGAGTAATCCGCGATGGTACCTTTAGTGGGTTGTATGCTACTATTATTGGTAAATCTTGTTGTTTAATTTGAAAATATTGATTAACATCTGCAATCTCATCTTCCAGCATATAGGAAAATAGTGCATCGCCTAAGGTATCGAGTGAGTGAGTAGATGAGTGAGAGTGAGTAAGTGAGTGAATACCTTTAAATAATTCACTTATTTCATTCAGAGTGGATATAGCATTTGCTACATGCACGTCATTGTTATCTATTCGACTGCCAATTATTAATATAAATTTTAATTTACGCGATGAAAAAAATTGTGTTGCAAATATTTCACCTTTTGAAGTTGCAAATGATAATTCATTCATTCGAGGTGATGAATTACGCAGTACCCATTCGGATAAATTCATTTCTAATATAACCCCATTATATTGTATTAAACCATTTTCATCATCGGAAAGTAAATAAATAACAGGCATGATACTACTATCAACACCAAATGATTCAAATATTTGCTCATCACTAATACAATACAACGATGCATGTCCTCTGAGTGTATCTGCACTAGCTTGGAATTGACCCCATGCATCGAGTGAATAAGTATCAATACCATCATCAATATTTATATTTTCCTTGTTGAAAAAGCCTAAAAGTGAGCTAGTAAGTAAAAGGTTAAGTGACTGATTAAATATATGAATACCTAGTACAACAGTATTTTCAGTTGCTAGGAAACTATTTTTTAACTGATCAAGTGAATCTATCATAATAACGGATGGTTTACAATCTTCTTTTATATAATTTGCTATATTGCTTGCACTATCAAGTGGCCCTCTATAATCTGACATTATACCACGTCTAAATACTTTTATTGTTGGTACGGTAATACTATATGCATCAATAATTTCTTGTATATTGGGATCTTTTGATGATAATTTAACTACATCAGAATATTCCGCTAAATCATTGCTATCTAAACTGTTCACTGCTTCAGTAAAGTGTTCGTTTAATAAATTACCAATTTTACTATCGTCATAAAATAGGATAATCAAATACCTATTATTACTTAATGTTAACTCTAAGTCATACGATGTCACTTCATTGAATGGAAGTGCATTAGAAACATAGATTGCGATGATTAAGATATAAACAATAAGAATGAAATCATGCATCTTATGCTACAATAATCTGTCGCCAAATGATACAAGGCTATTATCGATCCGAACACTGTTCGGCGAACTGTGAGATGCATGCGTCAGGCCCTCTTAGATCCAAAACAATTATTCAATGCTACATAGTAGTGTAGTCGATTATATAGTCATTTTTATTTAATTCTCTATAGTATTTGATATATATTAAAAGCAAAAAGGTACATAAGGATGATAGGTATATCACTACAGAAAAATTAATTTGTTGAATGGAATAGCAATATTATATACGGGCTAAAGAAATATGTATTGTCTTCTCATGCACAGAGTTAGACTTCGCCTTTACATTGTTCCTCGTTTTATTATGACCCGACTTCAATTCTAATACAAAACATGTGCCACAAGAGACTCTGTGAGGACAAAAGGTTGAGGGAAACTTTCCATCACTTTTTAAAGATGTATTATGATCCCAATGGTTCATATGATCCAAATGGTTCATATGATCCCAATGGATACGAGCCTCAATATCAGTATGAGGAAACTGGGGAGTATTACGGTGAGTTTAATGGGAATCAAGATGTTGCAGTAGATGGTGGTACTGGAGTAATGCCTGAATACATTGAAGGAATATGGAATGATCATTGTAGTATTCCTTCTCCTGCAGTGTATGAAACGAAACGTCAGAGCAAGTTTATTTCTGTTACTTCTTTAGAGTATGATTTATGTAAGGAATTATTATGGATAAGTTATGATAATGGTCGTGTTTCCAGTTATACAACACAGGAATCAGTGAATGAATATACCGAGATACCCGAAGTTATTCAAAGATATTCATCATTTATGGTTAGTGATGAGTCGGTGTCACAAGTACTGCCATTATATCATGAATGTATACTTTCAGTATGTCAAAGTAGTTTAAAAATACATAGTGAAGGAGGCTTACCATTACGTACTATTTCTATACCAAAAAATGAAAATAGTGTAGCATATACTCACAGTGCTTTACTAAGACCACCAACAAGATCGAAACGAAATGATAGTTGGCCAACTCATGTTATTGTTGGCACATCGTCTACTTATATTTATGGATATGATTTAAGGAAATATAATGAAACACCTGTGATTACTTATAATTTACCATCATCAAGCTCGTGTATAATATCAACATACAATGGAAATTACACAATCGTTGGTCATAGAGATGGTAAAATTAGACTATTAGATGGTAAATTAAGAACTGGTGATCCGACACATACATTAGATGCACATACTGGTCCCGTATCTGATTTGTGCTTACAATCAGATGGATATACTATGTTATCTTGCGGTATGATAACAAGGTCGGGTACTGCTACATTAGTACCTGATCAATTAATTAAAGTATTTGATTTACGAACAAATCGTCAGATTACTTCCGTTGCAATGACGAGTGGTGGACCTCCAGCTTTAGTCAGATTCATCCCATCATATCACGGTGACGGCATGTCGTCGCTGTTATTAGCATCTGCTAGTGGTTCTATGCAACTTGGTAATTTAGCAGGTACTTTAATTGATCCAGCAACAATGCAATTCTTGTATGCACCTGTTACTGATCGCAAGGATAAAGTATCTACTATTGCAGTGTCATCAACTGGACACTTTATTGCGGCTGGTTTGAACAGTGGAATAGTTGCGCAATATGCCGTATCATTGCCTATAATGAATGAACAGGAGTATCCATTACCAAAAGTTAATTATAACTCAGTTCCTCTTACATTGCCACCTGTGGTGCCACCGCCCCCGTTATTATCGTTGAATTTAGATAGTCCGAGTCTAGCCTCGTCCTATTGCATGATGCATAAGGCAACAGTTGAGGATCCTTTATTATCGACATTTCCTCGAATTCCTAATTTGTTTAAGAAAACTATGAAGACATCCTCGGCAAAGTTGATAAGTACCGACATAGCTAACAAGGTGTTGTATAACGACTTTATTGGTCACGTGGCTAATCCTGGTTTCCTCTTGAATTCCATGATATTTGGACCTGATTCCCATAAAGCATATGTAAGTGAAATCCGTAATCAATTGGCAAAAAATGGGAATAATTTAACGGAAAAAGAAAAAGAAATTATCAATAATATTCCTATTGAGTACCGGAAATTGCGGTCACATCGTGGCAAGCAACGTATGAAAGTGTTCAACTACAGCAATTATAACGCCACGAAACACGAGATTGGAATTGAGAATACGTGCCCAAATCCCTATACTATCCCAGTGTTGCAGATGTTATTCTCACTACCGGAAGTAAGATCTTGTGCATTATCCGCGCAGGCTTCAGTGTACCACCACACAAATCCCACGTCATTATGGTGCGAACTAGGCTTTTTATACCATATGATGCGAAGTATTCAAGTTTACAACGCAGGAAATAGTAACTCCGTCGTCCCACGTATTGTTACTCCGTCTAATTTCCAACGGACATATCAACAAGTGCCAGAAGCTGTTGCTCTCTCCTTATTCGATGGATCATTAACTGATTTACAATTATTAATCCAAACTTTTGTTAGATTTTTATTTCAACAGTTACAGACTGAGTATGACAATGAGTCCAAGACATCATCCAGCGCATCCTCCTCCGCAATATCTGCTATTGAATACATATTTGGCTACTCTATTGGCACCTCCACGTACTTCTTACACAGTAGAACCCAAGATGTAGGTGTTCCTAACCGCGCATTTACTATTGACTTAGTATATCCCGATATCCGTAAAATTGCTCAAAAAGTTGCTGCATCAAGTGGAAGTGGGAGTCTTGCTAAGGATGCCATCACGATCCCAACCCCATCATTTGCATCCGTTTTATGGGGATCAATGCTGAAGGAATCCCACATGAAAGGATGGTGCCCGGCATCTGAGTCTTACGAACCATTTCGGCAGGTAAGATCAATGTTGACGTTACCTAATGTATTGACTATACTATGTGGTGACACGCAGCGGGATCCAAAGGATGCAACTATTTCAGGCGCATTAGGTGAAGCTTGTGCTATCGGTAGCATGCATACACATTTATGGTCTAAATTGAGTCAAATCAAAGGCTCTTGGCTGCCAGTTGAAATAGAAATTTCTCTCAATACTACGAGGGATGCAGCAGCTGGTGCTGGTAAAAAGGGTTCCATTGCATCAAGTAAATTATTGATTTCAACTAAATTATTACCACCAACAAGTGACGAAGGAGCTGCGAAGGACGCCACTTGGATCATATTTGACGGAGTCAATGAAACGGTTTCTGCTGCACCAGCGTCCCAGAGTGGTGCATATCCAGATATCAAACAAAGCAATAACTGGATTGTTTTTCATTACAGTTTATTCAGTGTTATGTCCCAAATCAAGTCGTTGGATACTACTTTATCTACCGCGGATGCGTCACCTAACAGCCACGATGTAGTCAAACATGTTCTGTTACACATGAAGAAACCAACGGAAGATTCAAGTGCAACAGAGTGGTTGTTATACAATGATTTTTGTATCAACAAGACCACAATTCATGACGCCACGGCGTTTCCCGAGTACAAACATCCGTGCGTTATCTGTTACGTTGCAACAAAGTATGAGCGAGAGAGTTACCTCACATGCTCAGTAGCAAAGGGTTTCCCTAAAGTTGATGCAAAGGATGTGCAAGTACCGGGGACTGTGCTAGCATTACCTTCGTTATCTCAAACGGCTACTATTAAACTACCATCGCTGTCATCACTACCAGATAAAGGGGATTTAGTTGCATTAGATAGTGAGTTTGTTGAAGTACAAGTAGAAAAAGGTGTGACGAATGAAGATGGACAGTATATGTTGTTAGAAGAGAGTAGACAAGTGTTAGCAAGAGTGTCTCTGATTGATGGTGGAAGCTTGAACTCTTCTTCAGCTGCAACTTCTTCTACATCCCGACCTGTGCGAGTACTTGCTGATGACTACATACTACCATGTGAAACAGTTGAAGACTATGTTACTCGATTTTCTGGCATCACAGAAGAGGATCTGAATCCAACGGTATCAAGGCATGCTATTGTCGCCAATAGAACCGCGTATTTAAAGCTAAGATTTTTCCTTGACCGTGGTTGTTTGTTTGTTGGACACGGCTTACAGAAGGATTTTGAGACAGCTAATGTATTTGTTCCACCCGAGCAAATATTAGATACCGTTGAATTATGGCGGTTACCTAGTCAACGTAAAATAAAATTAAGATTTTTAGCTTCGCACATATTACAAGCAGACATTCAAGACGACATTCACGACTCGATTGAGGACGCAAAAACCGCGTTATCATTATTTCGTAAGTATGAATTAGTTAAGAGTAAAGGTGAGGAAGAGTTGGCAGCAACACTTAATGACCTGTACCAGCATGGTAACAAGGTCAACTGGATGATCATGAAGGAGACGCATTAGCAAGAATTGTTGTACACTATATCAATGTATAAACAGGAAAAAAAGGTCACGTAACTCATTATGATTTCTGACGTTTCGTTGCTTCGCTTTCATTTGTATTATTATTATTAGTTCGTTTTAGTATATTTGCTTTTTGTAGCTTACTTGCTTGTCCTGATCTCCAACTTGCTAAATCATTTGCTGCTCTTAATCCTTCATCAAATATAATATACTCAGCATGTGTTAATTTATTGTAATAATCAGCTAAATCGTCGTGCTTGTAATTTGCTAATGAACGAACCATCAATTGTGTATATCTATTGCCACTTAATGCCTTGCGTAATGTATCTCTTAATATAGGTGCTACAGGTGCATGATTTGTATTTTGTAATGCATTAGCTAAACTTAATCCAGTATCAAAATAATAATATGAATATTCTTTTAAATTTATGGCCTCTGCACCAGCTTTAATTTCTTGTGCCATTTTATTACCATATTGTTTTGGCAATTCAATGTCTACCCAGTTTCCCTGATGTAAATCAAGCGCTAACCATATTGGTAATTCAACTTTTGTTCCCTCGGGTAATACATCGTCATTGTCATTATCATCGTGGTTGTTTGTGTCATGATTCGGGTTTAAATGGTTCATATAACGTGAGGAAGTCCTGAATTTTACTGGTATTCTTTCTTCCTCGCTTAGAATTGTGTGAATATCCAATGATCGAGGCATTTTATTCTATTTAATGCCTTTGTTCTTACTGTTTTTTTCAACTTTTTTTCAAAACCAAAGTAAGTCCTACTAGTACCTGTCATAAATAGAAGGCATGTAGAAGTTGATAATATATATATTTAAGATCGGTGTAAATAGTTATACTTATATGTAACAATCTGCGCAGAATTTAAGTTACAAATTGAGTAATAATAGTGTAACTTCAGTTTATCAGTATTAATAAAGAAAAAGTAGAGTATTAAATACAGTAACATCATCATTAAGCTTCTCTATCACCATAATTTTACTCAATATCTTGTTTAGTTCTAAATTCTTCAAATACTACTAGGGCCGGTCCGGACAAGAAGCAAGCGTTACTATTCGCAGCCGAAATAAGAAAAAGAATCAGCGAAGAGCGGAGAGAGAATGCCGTCCCATTCTCATGCGCATCCAACGATACTTAACCGAAATGAGTTCGAGAGAATAAAATCGTCAATCGTTGAAGTACCACCAGATAATCATGAGATTGTTCGACGTAAAGAATTAAAAAATAAATCAAATGAAAGATTAAAACATTGGCCAAATACATTAGAAGCATTAAGAGAAAAGAAATTAAATTTTATCAAGGAGAAACAAGAGCAAGAAGAAGCAAAACGTGTTGAATTAGATATTATTGAAGAAAATTTACGTAAAAAACGAAGTGAAGAAACTAAAAAAAGAGCAGAAGATTTTCGTTTTGAATGTACAGATCAAATGAAATTATTTAGGCGTCAAGAACAATATGCTGCATGTTTAATAGATCGTAGGCAACAAATTGAAAGGAAAAGTGTTAAAAAGGATGAAGAAGTTATTCACAATAAATTTTATCATGAAAAAATATTAGAGAAAGTTGCTGAATTAACTGCAGTTGAGGAAGAAAAAAAGAAAAAAGTTGCTGATAATGTCGTAGTTATCAAAGCAGCTCGTGAAGAACAAATTGCTGATGTTAGAGCAAGAAAAGAAGCTGAAAGATTAGAGTCAATTGCTATTGGTGAAGCTATGAAGAGACAAGCAATTGAACAAGTAGAACAAGAAAAAAGAGCTGTTGAGGAAAGAGCTAAACAAATTGCTATAAATAACGCAAATATGGTTATTGCTAATGAGAAATTAAAGGCCGTTAGAGCTGAAATTTTACAGAAAGAAAAAGAAGCAGAAGCTGCACGTGATGGTGAAGTAGAATTAATTGATAATCGTAAAAAAGCTCGTAAAGTTATCGAAATTCGTCGATTTGAAAAACAACAAGAGACACGTCAAGCATTGATTGATCGAGCTATCAAACAATTACAAGCTAAATCAAATAAAGACCAAGAAATACAAGAAAAACAAGAAGCAGAAATTAAAGAAAGACAAGATAAAGCAATAGCAGATAAAGAAGCAAAAAGACAAGCTCAATGGAATGCAATTGTTGCCTCTCGTACTGAACAAATTGAAGCACGTGAAGAACGTAGAAGAATTGAAATGGAAGAAGATGAAAAACAAATTGGATTATGGAATGCAGTTAATCAAAGTGAAATACAAAAAGCTAAAGATAGAGATGAAGCAGCTAGACGTACCACTAAAGTCATTAAAGACATGCAGTATAATGATGGCATTATAGTTGCACGTAAAAGAGCTAAAGAAAGACTTGATGAATTAGAAGAATATAGAAGAGCACGTGCAAATGATGGTGTTGATGATAAAAAATATCAAGAATTGGTAAAATCAAAAATAATTGAATACTCAATTGAAGGTAAACCAACGTATACATTGATGAAGGCACTTGACTACAAACAGCCTGATTTGATAGGTGCAAAGCTTAACAAAGGTGTCAGTGGCAAAACAAAGAAATCGGAGGAGTAAAATAACGTGATTCATATAAATGTATATAGAATAAGAAAAAAACAATAATTGACTTCTAATATTGCTCTTACTTATCAGATTACTGGGGCAGATCTCTGTGACCCGACGACTCTACTACGGTCAATGCCAAGGAAATTACTGGGCTCGGGCAATGGAATTCAGCGCAGATACCAACCGGCCCCAAGGCAGTGAATCTTGGAGGCGAGTCACTCTTCAAGAGAAGAAGAGCGAGACTATTACCACAAAAAGTCACGAATATCAAGAATTAAAGCGGAATCATGGCAGATTTCACAGTTTTTGAGGTATGCTATAATATTTTATCTTAGATTCATCATGTAAAAATGCTTTTTATGAAAGCTGACGACGACAAAGTGGTGACGAGGCAAAACCATTGCAACATTTATGTCTTTTCAAGCATGTTTTATGTTGTTGCTTACTAATATTTTATACTATCGACTCACTCGCTTAATATTAACAGGCAAAAATGCGATCAGAAAAACTTAGTGATGCAGCAATTGCAGCATTTCGACACTCGTACAATGAGTTAGTTTCTGGTTCAACTGGAAATATAAGTGAATCTTTAATAACATCTGCTGCAAATTTACCTAATTTGGATTTAAATATTAAAGGAAAAGTTGCACCAAAGAATGAATTACTTGCACAAGCTGTTGTATTAAAGTTAAATGGTGGATTAGGCACATCAATGGGTCTAGACAAAGCCAAATCTTTACTAGAAGTTAAAGGTGGTAATACATTCCTTGATTTCACTGCTAAACAAGTTATTACAATGAGAAAAAATTATAAGTCACCAGTAAAATTTATGCTTATGAACAGTTTCAATACAAGTAAAGATACATTGAGTTTTTTCAGTAAATATCCATCTATCATCGAGGATTCAACACTCGAATTGATGCAAAACAAGGTGCCAAAGATTGATAAGGCCACGTTAAAGCCAGCGGAATGGAGTGTCAATAAGCATCTAGAGTGGTGTCCACCTGGTCACGGTGATTTATACACCGCACTCTATGGATCAGGTAAGTTGGATGAATTACTTAAGAATGGTTTCAAGTACATGTTTGTCTCCAACTCGGACAACCTAGGTGCCACCATGGATATTGATTTATTAACATATTTTGCTGATAATAATTATCCATTTTTGATGGAGTGTTGCCAACGCACTGAAGCAGATAAAAAAGGTGGTCATTTAGCACTACGTAAAGCAGATAATCAATTAATATTGCGCGAATCCGCTCAGTGTGCAAAGGAGGACGAAGCGTCGTTCCAAGACATCACCAAGCATCAATACTTCAACACGAATAACTTATGGGTTCGTCTTGATATGTTAAAATCTCTTATGGATTCAAGAGGTGGTTTTGTTCCGTTACCTACAATATTGAATGGTAAGACTGTTGATCCTCAACAAGATACCTCAACTCCTGTGTGGCAATTAGAGACTGCTATGGGTGCTGCTATTGAATGTTTCCCTGGTGCTGGTGCAGTATGTGTTGGACGTGATCGATTTGCTCCGGTCAAGAAATGCTCTGATTTATTGTTACTACGATCAGATGCTTACATCGTCAACAGTGCAAATGTGCTTGTGTTGAATCCTGCCTGCAATGGTGTCGCTCCTATCGTTGATTTAGATGATAAAAAATATAAGTTAGTACAACACTTGGAGGCTGCTGTTCAAGGTGGTTATCCTTCATTAGTCAACTGTAAGAAGGTGAGTATTAAGGGAAATGTTTGGTTATCATCACGCAACATATTTAAAGGTACTCACTCATTCACTCACTCACTTACTTACTTACTCGCTCACTCACTCACTCACTTACTTTTTTACTCAACTTAATTAGGTGATGTCAAGGTTGTCAATGATTCTAACGAGCCAAAATTGTTACCTCCAGGTATCTATGAAAATACCACGATTGATTTAACATCCGCACCTGGGTTAGGACCGTTACAGCCAACAATTCTGAAGACGACTCCATTTTCTGATCAAAAACCTGGCACTTCTGGCCTGCGCAAGAAGACCAAAGTATTTGAAAACGGTTATTATCTTCATAATTTCGTGCAATCAACATTCAACGCATTGCTCGCGGATGGTGTGGATCTCAGTGATGGATCGCTTCTGATTGGTGGTGATGGCCGTTATCACAACGACAAAGCCATTCAAATTATCATTAAAATAGCCGTTGCAAATGGTGTAAAACGTATTGTTATTGGTAAAGACGGCTTGTTATCCACACCAGCAGTGAGTGCAATCATCCGTGAAAGAGGACCTAATTGGCAAAAATCTTTTGGTTCCTTTATTCTAACGGCTTCGCACAATCCTGGCGGACCAGATGAAGATTTTGGAATTAAATACAACTGTGAGAATGGCGGACCGGCTCCTGAGAAGTTAACGGATGCAATCTACGAGATCACCAAGACTATTAGTAGTATCTCCATATGCAACGACTTCCCAGCCATTGATATCAGCACCATCAACAGCCACGTTATCACGAATCTTATCGGGGACCTGAAGGTGTCAGTGGATATCATCTCGTCGACTCACGACCACATTGCGTTGCTCAAGACAATATTTGACTTCAATGCTATCAGAAATTTAATTTCACGTAGTGATTTTTCTATGCGTTATGACTGCATGCACGGAGTTCAAGGTCCTTATGCCCACGAGGTGTTCATCAATGAATTAGGTGCACCAGTGTCGAGTCTAATGAATAACGTTCCTAAGAATGACTTCAATGGTGGACATGCCGACCCTAATCTTACTTATGCACGTGATGTTTGTGATGTATTAGGTGTGGACCAAACAGGTCAACCAATCTTTGGTCAAGCAAGTGAACCACCATGTTTTGGTGCCGCAGCTGATGGTGATGCTGATCGTAATATGATCTTAGGTCGTCGATTCTTTGTTACACCATCAGATTCATTAGCTATCATTGCTGCTCATGCTGATATTATCCCATTTTTCTCACAACAAGGTGGTTTAAAAAGTGTTGCACGCTCAATGCCCACCTCTGGAGCCGTTGATTTAGTTGCAAAAAGATTAAATTTACATTTATTTGAAACACCAACTGGTTGGAAGTTCTTTGGAAATGTTATGGACTCGAAAATACAGTACAAAGGGTATAACTACAACCCAGTTATATGCGGTGAAGAGTCATTCGGCACCGGGTCAAACCATGTGCGTGAAAAGGATGGTCTATGGGCTGTGTTAGCTTGGTTATCTATACTTGCACACTATAATAGTGACTCAAGCAAACCATTTGTGCACGTTGAGACTATTGTGACGAATCATTGGAAATTGTATGGAAGAAATTTCTATTGTCGTTATGATTATGAGGGTGTTGACAGCTCGAAAGCGAATTCCGTGTTGAATCATTTACGTTCATTATTCTCTACCCTACCTGGTACAAAGCATGGCACTTTTACCGTTGCTACTGCTGATGAGTTCACTTACTTAGACCCTATCGATGGATCCATATCTTATAATCAAGGTATTCGACTTCTATTCACTGATGGGTCACGTATTATCTTCCGTCTCTCTGGCACTGCTGGTTCAGGTGCAACAATACGCTTGTATTTAGAGAAATATGAGAATAATCAAGATAAGATATTGACCAAAACATCAGTTGCACTTGAAGAACTTGTTTCTATTGCACTATCATTGAGTAAGTTAGTCGAGTTAACTGGCTTCGCCTCACCAACCGTCATAACATAATCGGTGAGTTATAATGAGAAAATGAAAACGTTAACTACAAGAATGTTAGTTATTTACAACGTAATATTTTAATAAACTCCATTTTTTATTAATTCTGCAGCAAATTTTGTTATATCTGATCCTTTTCTATAGTGTTGTGGTTGTTTTAATTGTGGTTCCTAGTGAGTAAATAAGTGAGTGCGTTGTTACGATATCAATCATGTAGTAAGTAATGCGTACCTTCCATCCAAATTCTTGGTTACTTGTTAATGGTGCACTTTGTTTATCTCTTATCCAACCTCTTTTACCACATTTTCTTAATGTTTCTAAAAATAATGATGATGAATTAAAGTCGCAAGTTGCCTTCATTGGTTGGTTATGGAAATCAATCTCGTCGTTTTCTAAGAGTCAATGAATAAGAGTGAGATTTATGATTATTTGTATGAGTGAGTAAGTTCGTACCTGCTTGATCACGTAAATCTAACATCATTCTCATATATGTAGTAAATGAAATAGTTTCTGATGTTTCAAAGTTACCATTTTCAAATGCCGCAATAATCTGTCTCTCATCAGTAGGAGGGATAGGACCTTTGAACAAACAACGCATTATATCACCTATTTTATTAACCTTACAATGTTCTGTTGATACTCCATTTATTTTATTCCATGCATTCTCAAAATCAGTATCATCAAATATTTGTAAATATCTAGCTTGTTTAGCAGCAGCTGCAAAAGTGTTTTGTGGTCCCAAAGCTGTGAGTCCGAAGAACGCCATCACAACAAACCACTTGAACACGCGTGTACTTGACAGTTATTCTCATCGTCTACTTGAAAATTTTCCGGTCCCATACCGGTGTAGCCGGTAAAAAAGATTTTTTATTCACAATATTACAAATATAACGGCTATTTCCTAGTCTACCAACTACTTGAAGTACTGCATGTTTCGCTGTAACGTTTCGACAAATTCCTTCCGTTTAGAAACTCGAAACATTTTGGTGACAGGATCTTGATCCGGCCCTTGATCATTCAAAAAAAACAGTGTTATTAGCTCAGGCTCCTATGAGTAAGTAAGTAAGTAAGTGAGTGGGTGAGTGAGTAAGTGGGTGAGTGGGTGAGTGAGTACCTTCTTACGAAATGTCATTTTTAATAATTCAGTTAGATGGTGGTTTGCTTTAACGGTTGCTGTAGTACCGACACCTTTACCACCTATGAGGTAGTGAGTGAGTAAGAGTGAGTGAGTGCGTCGTTTAGTGAATAAGTGAGTGATTACCTGAGTCCAGTATCAGAAACCGTTCTCTTGTTACTACCAAATATCTATGTAACGGTTTCTTACTACCATTATCACTACTCAACTCTTCTTTCTTTTCATCTTGCATCTCGCCTTCAGTGGAAGCACCAGTCACCGCATCTGCGACATATTTCGTGGCAGGATACAGCAGTGCACCTGGTAGGCTCTCGCGAGCTATAACTATCTGATCGCCTCGTCGCAGCCCAGCTACTTTATGTATTGCTAAAGCGCGCTGTTTCTCTTGTTCTGTCTTCGATATAGTGATTTTATTGTCATCGCGACCTTCGTCTTCTTCGTCTTCTTCGTCGTCAATCACAAACGCATTACTGTAGTCTTTTCTATTGCGAACAAGTGAGTGAGTGAGTGAGTAAATGAGTGAGTGGTGTAACTTACTTGGCGCTTACACTTGCAGCTAATGGGTTGGGTTTGTTATTAGCAGCACTTGGTGCGGCGGCAGCCGAAGCTGTTATGTTGACGTTCGTTATTGTTTTCTTGAAACTTTCAAATGAATTGGTGCCTAGCAGACTAACTCTTCGACCAAAATCACTGAATAATTTGCTTGTGGTGCCTTTGTTGAGCAAATGAGTAAGTGAGTGAGTGAGTGAGTAACAGAGTGAGTGAGTGAGTGAGTGAGTAACAGAGTGAGTGGCTATACCAGTATTATCATTACTATCACTTGTATTAGATGCAGTAACAGCCGCGGAACGGGGTGGTGTGGTGGGTTCCGACAGCTTAAACAGTAACGAGCCAACTGCTTCGGTAACATTCGATGTGATCGCGGAAGTAGCCGTTGAGATGTTTGATACTAACGTATTCAACGTGTTATTACTACTAGCGCTTACAGTAGCAGTGTTATCAGCAAATAGAAGGTCTAATGAGGCAATATCAGGGTCAATCAACGCGGTTGTAACCGTTAGTTCGATGTCGGGACGACGCAGGTACTGACACGCCGAGTAGAACCCTCCGTCTAATATACTCACGTACTTGAACCCTTTCTTCAAGAAGAACATCGCCACTGCATTCAACTTGGCCGAATGATCCGACAATGCACGGGTTAAGGTGTCTGGTAGTAGAGTAAGTAAGTAAGTGAGTGAGTAAGTGAGTAAGTGAGTAAGTGAGTAAGCGAGTGAGATTGATGTACCTGGAGTTTGATTGCGATAAACATAACGAATATATTCTTCGCCTGCTCCAATCACACATAAATGCACCGAGTTTACGAGTGGTTCTAGAGTGAGCAACAGGTGCGACACTGCCTCGGTGTCGGTGATAGTTGCGGGATCCACGGTAAACGCTTTAGGGAAGAGTCCCAACATCCGCTCTGCATCTGATCGGCAATCAATTCCAAAGTAAAACGGTTTTTCATTAGGTTCTTGTGGTGATGGAAAGCACATAGCATCATCACCTCTTACAGCTCCTGTATTAGATCCGCTACTTTTTAGAATAGATAATCCCTGTTGAAAGTTAGTGAGTATATCCCCTTGTATGTAAGGTCGCAGCTTGTTGGTGCATATACAAGGGATCACCTCGCCTACTTCCGTCCACAATACCATAGTATTCGACTCTGTTTTCATATCATGAGGGTAGTGTGTGTGCACTGCTTGGGTGGCGTTGCTCTCACTCGAAGCATTCACGGCGGGTAACGGGAAGGTCATACTCAGTCGCTTAATCCCTTCAATGAGGGATTGCCCAGAAGCCGCAGTGCTCATGTTGGAGCTGTTTTTTGAGGTTGTTGTGGTGGGTAAGATATCATCAATATCAAAGTCGTTGACGTGTTGCTCACTGGACTGGTCGTCGTTGAGCATCGGGATATTGCTGTCCACAAACTCCGCTGGGATGTTATTATTTGCTGCTGTAGTTGCAGCCCATTCTTCCGTTTTTTCTAACGCGGTGCGGAAGGAAATAGGTGTGGTTCGCATCACTCGAGTAGCCGCATAAATCCATCCTCTTGTGAAGTCAGTGAATGTAACGTCACTTGAACCGGTGAGTTCGCAGGTGTGGAACCAGTTCACTTGGTTCGATGCAATCCTGTCAAACCACTCCTTGATTTTGCTGTTATTCATGCAAACTAACTGCGAGGCAAATATCTCGAACAAGGCAATAGTTAGGTACACACCTGCGTATCTATCTTGAACCAGCAAGATCCAGTCGATGAGGTAACTGGCTTGCTCAGGTGGTAAAGAGCTGCAGAAGAAACCGCAAATCCAATGGATCGGGATGCACGCATTGTTTGCTGCACTAGGTCGCGCTGACTGGACGTGACCTGAGTCAGCACTTCCAGTATTAAACCCAAGTCCTGTCAGCAACAGAGTAAGTAAGTAAGTAAGTGAGTGAGTAAGTGAGTGAGTGAGTGAGTAACCTAATTCTTTTTCTAACTCGTCTAAACCATCACTAATCATGACTTGATTCACCTTAGATGACGCTTCCGATGCGCTAAAGCCTCTTGACGGCTGCTCCCAACCAGGCACCACGCGATCCAGGTGCTGAGCTATCACTGGATTGTGGTATATCAGCAGTAAACGCAACCAAAAATGAATTTTGGCGATTGATAACTCCATCGCGTCGATAGAGAGGTTGATAAACGGAACACACTGCATGGGTGAGTGAGTGAGTAAGTGAGTAAGTAAGTGAGTGAGTGAGTAGCGTACCTTGTTCACAAATGAATAGAAGCAAGTAGATGCAAGTGGACGTGATAACAACAAACTATTTCCCTCATTACCTAGAAAGAATGGCGCCAATAGGTCACAGTAAAGCGGCATATACTCTATCTCTTTCCGCAGACAAAATAGTATCAAAACGTCATACCTAAACGTGCAAGTGAGTGAGTGAGTGAGTAAGCAAGCAAGTGAGTGAGTGAGTGAGTGTCATACATATCGGTAACCACACTATTACTGCCACTCTTACTATTATAACGAGTTACTATCGCCTCGCAATCTGACAGTATTTTATGCTGATTATTAAGAGCAAACTCGCCTACAGGAACAAGCAAGTGAGCAAGTGAGTGAGTGAGCGAGTGAGTGAGTGAGTGGTGTATGGCTTACTTGGACGATATGTTTTAATTTCTTCATCTTCAGTTATGCTACCTGTGAGCAACAAAGACCACACTGCCCCCCTCAACGAATGAGGGATGTATCCCGCATCAATTATTATACTTTTCAGCTTGGAAATGTCAGGAAATGTGGAATTTGTGATAGTTTTTACTGCTTTATCAAAATCTATTGTACTACACCTTGGTGTACGAGGTGATGATGTGGTCTTTTTAGTAGTATCAATACCTTAATAAGCAAGCGAGTCAGTAAGGGGGCTGATAAGTAAGTTAGTGAGATATTGCGTCATTTACCGAATACGTCGTCAAAAAAACTATCGATGGATGATGTTTTTAAATCTAATTTTGCTATTTGCTTACTTGTTAAGAGAGGTGAACTCTTATTCTTACCACTGTTGTTTGGGCTTATATCTTTAGTTACAATGTTCTTACTTGGTGATTCTAACCATGTTAATACATCAAAGTCGTCAGGCTTTGGGGGGTTATTATTACTTGGCAATGAAGAACCTACGACTAAGAATGATTGTTAGTGAATAAGTGGGTATTTGACGATAATATGACTGATGAAATAAGTTAATGCGTTCGAACCTGATTGAAATTCATTCTTTTCTACTGAAATATTCGTGCTATTTTCATTCACGGTAACTACAGGTGTATCTAATGTAATATCACCAAATATATCAAATAATTCCTTTTCAATTGACGCGCTATTAGAATGACTAGGATTTGTCGACAACGTGGGAGAAATGACCGCACTGGACTCTAATTCTGCCAAAAATTCATCTAAATCATCCATTTCTAACTCTATTGATTCAATTCTGGATTTTTGATGATCTCAATCACCGGTACCTTTACGTACTTGAATTGGAATGCTCGCAATTTTTGAGCTAGCGACTTAATTTCTAGCGACCATAGTTGTATAACTGCAAACACTCTTCCTCGAGCCCCTAGTTTGTTCCGATAAAATTAATAATTTAATTAGACAAATGGATCCACCGCCTCCGGCCTGAAAATTCGGAATTTAGGAGGCTTTTTAAAAAACTTGAAGGAAACATCTGACGCGATGGGGATATTATAACCTCATCGCACGTAGGTCGGAATGGCGTATATGTCGATCGTCATTGTTTGCATATTTCTATCATCTATTTTTACTTTGGTGTCTGGATTCGTACTAAGGAGATGGAACAATCCTTGTGTTACTTTACTCCAGGGTATGAAGAAGGAATATATAACTGCTTATGAATATAATCCTGAATTTTTCCCAACAACGGTAGAAGAGCTTGCTGTGGATGCATTTGATTCTATTCAATTGGGACTCATATCAAAAATTAATAGACTACGAATTGATATTCGAATAAATATTGTTGAGAAAGAGAGAAATATATTATTGTTTCTAGTAAAATTAAGCAATTTGTTAGTTGATGACGAGATTAATAGAGTAAGGGTAGTAACGCGAACTTCATTAGTCGATAAAATCAAAAGTGTGAATGATGAATTAGCAGATACCACGTTGAAAGATAAAGTATTATTTTCCAGTCTGACTGATTTCATAGGTTACTCATTTACTCATTTACTGTCTCACCATTGTTTACTCACAATCTACTCCGTAAGGTGATAGCAAGCAAAACGTGAAGACAGACAAATTATACGTGGTATACAACCCTGACAATGTCTATGATAATGAAAATGTTTTAGAGAATTTCCAAGCACTATGTTTTCAGGCTTCATTGCACAACATTCCAACGATTATAATCAACCCATTTCTCGTGTCCACCAGCTGGTCTGATTCAGGCCATCGTTCGCCATTGCTGCTGTCTGACTTCATTAATGCCTACTTCATATGTGATGACTATTTCATGGTTAATGTTAACTCATTTTGTGGTATAGTTCAACGTGCAGCTCAAACGGATTTATATTTATTGAATAATTTTAAAAATGATGTACGACTCAACACCCATTCTATTCACTCACTTACTCACTCCCTCACTCACTTACTCACTCAGGAATTACGGACATTCAAGCGCATCAAAGCCAGTGTAAACACTGACGGATCAACCCCCGAGTCGATGCACGATGCAATCTTGGATGTATTACTAAGTAGTGAAGACTTTCCCATAATAAAAATGTATAAAGAAAAGAATAATAATCCAGAAAAACGGGATAGTCTAGTCGAGTCCAACGACGACGGCAACATGATTTTGATGAGCGACTTGATCAAGCAAGCAAAATAATAAAAATGAATATACAAAATTGTAACAATTGTTAACTACGACGTCTTCCTCTTCCCTTGCAGCTCCTCACTCACCTCGTTGCTATTGTCATGGAAGTGGACTATCCAGTACAAAGTAAGCACGTATAACGCGATCAGGTTGACGGTGCCGTAGATGGCGAATAAGGCGGCGTACAAATCCGGCAGTCGCACTGGTGGTGGTAAGAGGAGCTCTAGTACGTGCAGCACCAGCATTCCGAAGTACGACAGTGTAATAAATAAGTTGAAACTAACGAATTTCCATCGTGGTAACGAGGGTAATGATGTCCTCGATTGAGTTCCTGGCTCCTGGTATATAGTAGAACCTGCTACCTGATAAGTGAGTGAGTGAGTAAGTGAGTGAGTAAGTGAGTGAGTGAGTAAGTGTGGGCCTTACCAGACTAGAATATAGAACTGATACTATTACATATGGGATACGCAACTGATCCTTAATGAGTAACGGAAACATCGTCCACGTCCCAATATGCTGTATCCACGTCATTATCCAGGGATTATCGAGGGTAAGTAACGATAGTGGGACAAGCACCAATAACAATGACTTCTCGTGGACTTGAAACGAAGCTAGGAAATAGCTCAACGCGCAGTTGGAGAGAACGATCAAGCCGTAAGTCAACCCATTGCCTTTACTCTGGCTCTGCCTGGTGCCGTTGACGAATATATAGTAACAAGCTGGCGACATGAGTATTAAAGTCAGCTCGATGCTTAGAACAGCTAATGATTGAGTTGAAAGAAGCTTTCTGTAATCTATTACCACCGATAGAGTGTACCATATGTTACTATCAGAGAGTAAGGAAGTGAGTGAATAAGTGAGTAAGTGCGTGTGTATGAGCATATTACTACCTGACTTTATCTTCAAATATTCCCCGCGCAAATGGAAATTGTCGATGCAAAACATGCCCCAATGAGGTCAGACAGGTCTCACCACTGCTATGAAACAAACAAAATGGGGACCACAGAGCAGCGAATACTGCTATAACTGTCAATGAAATCTTTGCCAAATGCCAGATGGGATACCGACTGTCGTAGCATTTACGTAATAACAAGAAGAAAAATATTGGCGAATAATACAGTGCCATTTGCTTGTAATTCAGCGATAAACAGAAGCATATCGAGCCTAGTACGTCCATATCACTGACAATGAAATACAGTGCGTAAAGTGCTAGTCCAATGGAAACACTGTTATATTGGAAGTGGCCATGGTCAATGAGTAATAGTGATGGAGTAAGTAGCAATACAAGAGTGCTTATGAAATACCAAGTATGGTTATTTTGATTTTTAGTTGGATATAGTGTTGTCATTAATTTCTTTATCAAAGGTATATATAGAATAATATCGAGCAATACAACAGACATTCGCATGAATAATTTACCTTTGATGCTTTCATGCCCATGAGAAGTTTTAAATTCCACTAAAGGTGGATATACTACGGCAGCAATCGTACCAAATAAATAAGATCCATAAGCAGTCAATGGAGGATAATCCAATCCCCAATAGAGTAGATCATTATCAGCAGTATTACGATACCAATCCCCAATAGGCAATGCAATAGTCAGTTCTAACCAATGTCGTTGTGCTTCAAAATCACCAAACATAGGAGGTTTGCCATATCCAGAGTAACTCCACATTCCCAGCATAAAGCGAATAAGTATTGAAACTAATGCTGCCAACATGTACCATTTTTGCTGCATCTTGAGATGTGCAATAATCTCTTACACTTACGACTGCTCCTGTCAAAGGAAGCCGCAATATCTGCTAAATATATTTGCATTTTTTTGTTTTCTTCAGTAGTACCGGTAAATCCTGCCGGGGGGAAAGTGTAGAAGGATACTAGTATCGCCTTGACAATATTAGCACAGTAATAGAGCATCGATGGCGCTCTTTTGGTGGTTAAAGTGAAGGAGTAACTAACAAAATTAATTTCCTTCAGCCTCGTATTCCACACCCAAAATATGCGAGAAGAAAAAAATTTCAGGGAAAGGAGGGAAAAGGATGGTGAAAAGGAAAGGTGGTTCTTCTTCTTTTGGAGTAAAACCATTGAATAATATTGTGGTAAAATCTCGTAAACGAAGTAGGGAGATAACAAGTAAGTATCATGAAATTCAGAATAAATTAGCGATGAGTAAAGGGGATGAAAAAACGGAATTACTTAAACAATTAGATGAAATAGGAGGAGTAGATGCATATCAGCAAGCATCTATAATATCGACACGGCACTTCAACACCTCCAGATGGGTCGTTAAAACACTAAATGAAATAAACAATACAAAATTAAATGAACCTTTGAATAAATATAACAAGCTTAATGTCCTAGAAGTGGGAGCTATCAATATTCAGCTACAAAAATATTCTAACTTACAAGTCCGCTCAATAGACTTGCATTCACAGCATCCATCTATAGAAGAAATATCATTTTTCTCAATAAATCCAAATCATGAATATGATGTCGTGGTCTGTTCAATGGTGATAAATTGTGTACCAACAGCTGCATCAAGGTTTGAAATGTTGGCTCGACTAAAATGCCATTTAAAATCTCCTCAAAGTGTTTTATTCTTGGCACTTCCCAAGCGATGCATCGATTCTAAACACGTTGGATATGATAATTTTCTCTTGCTACTTGAATGTCTTGGATATACTCAAGTTATCCCGAATAGAGTTACACCTAAAATTATATTTTATGTATTAGGATGTGCTTCTGTTACTAGTGCAGACACAAGTAATAATTGGAAAAGTGAAATATCAAAGCAACTACGTGGAAGTAAGATACCGTCATGTTTTTTGAAGCCCCAAGAGTGCGCCGCAACCGAGTTTTCCATCTATATAGAGCAGTCACTGATGCATTAAGTGAGCTATTCATGCTGTAGTGTTCAGTCACTGCAACTGTATGAGGTAATAGTGATGCTTACAGTACCAAGAGAAGAAAAAAAACTTATAAATTGTTACTAATTACAGAATTAACTCTACTACCGACACAGTATACTCCAAACTAGGTATAATTACAAGTGTTTAGCGCCGACAAAATATTACGCGGATTCTTTCTTATCAATTTCAAGAGAACTTTTTCCTTCAATACTTTTAAAATCTGTACCGTAATGAAATGTTTTTGGGTCTTCTTCGACTGGGATAAACCTCATCAATACACCAACAGGTAAGCCGATGGCACCAAGTGCAATGGTGATAAGCCACTGGTTGATGTTAAGAGGTGTGGTCTTGACGAAGTCGCCTCCCACCTCAACAAGCATTACTTGCGCTAAGATAGTAAATATACTTACACCGATGAACATAGGATTGGTAATGAGGCCTTGGAACACATTCCATTCACTGAAGATATCACGAGCCGTGTACTCATTGAACACTTGACAGAAAATGAAGGCATTGAAGATGATGGTACCGTGTGTGTAGTCGATCTTCTCGCATGTTAAGCACTCGGACTCGAAGCCATCGAACTTCTCAAAATTATCGTGATAGCAGTCGTATGAGCCAGAGTCACAAGCTGTATCAAACATAGAGCAAGTAACTCCACAAGTACCACCATAGGTTGTGCACTTTTCGTGAGTGGATGAATCCCAATAAACGTCAGTGCTAGAGGAGCCACTGAAAGTGTAGCATCCCTCGCCCTCTTGAACTCCAAACATTTGTGCACCACTGAATAATAAAATAAACAACAAGATCAATTGAAAGACTCCTTCGCACACAATATTGCGCCACATTGGCCAAGAGATCAATGGTGAATCACGCTTGTAAGGTCTTCGCTGTAATAGCTTAATGGTCGGTGCCTCTGTACCTAATGCAAGTGCACCCATGGTATCCATGACCAAGTTAACCCAAAGCATCTGCACGGCATTAAGTGGTGTACCTTTACCGTTAACTGCACCAACAAAAACTAATATTAAGGCTACGAAGTTAACGGTAACTTGAAACTGTAAGAATTTTCTGATGTTATCGTAAACAGATCTACCCCACAGAATGGCTTTAACGATGGAGCCAAACTTGTCGTCCAAGATAACAATACTAGAAGCACTTTGAGCCACTTTAGTACCGGCGATACCCATTGCAAGACCAACATCAGCAGCCTTCAAAGCAGGAGCATCGTTGGTACCATCGCCTGTAACACCGACGATATCGCCACCGTTTGGTCTGGTTGCCTCCCATTCTTCGCGATAACCAGGTAAAAACAAATCTTTGTGTGTCTCCCAGGTTGCACCAGGAATATCCTTGAATTTTTTCTCCCATTCTTCACGATCTGCCATGACTTTGTGACCGTTAAGACGAGTGACTAAGAGGTACTTGTCGTCAGGCGATGAACGTCCCATCACTTGTAATGTTGGTAACATTGCATCAACTTGTTTAGGTGTCATCTTACGGAAAGTTGGACCTTCTACAGCAGTACCCTTTTCAGTTAATATACCAGCTTGACGTGCAATAGCCTTAGCAGTGTGGATGTTATCACCAGTAACCATGCGTACTGTAACACCAGCACCTTGAGCAATTCTAACTGCTTCAACAACATCATCACGTAACGGATCAATAATACCAACAACACAATCACAAATTAAATCAGAATTATCTGGTGGATTTGTTTCCCAATCAGATGGTAAAGCAGCCTCATTAGGGTAGTCTTTATGAGCCAATAACAACGTACGCAATGCTTGAGTTGCCATGTCCATAATGTATCCTTCAATTTCCTTCTTCTTGTTGGCATCTAATGGTGCCGTTGACCCATCAGTTTTCAATACTTTGGTGCAATCATTCAACACCCATTCGGACGCACCTTTCACATACAATCGCACCATTCCTGTTTCAGGATAATGTAAAACGCAAGTTGAACGCTTTTTCAATGAATTAAATGAGAATATTTTATCATTTCTGGCATCACTGAACTTGGACTCCTTGACGGCGTCGTAGTCGTATCCCCACTTTCTAATCATGTTGATCAACGCACCTTCAGTCTTGTTACCAATGATTTGTGGTTGTGGATATTCCTTACCGTTTGGATCCTTGAAGACCAAGTATGCACTTCGACTGATACTAATATGCTCACTGAATAAAGTTTGAACTGTCTGTGATAGTTGTTCTTTCAAGTTAGGGAATGCTTCTTGAGTGATGAAAGTGTCGCAGAAATAGCCTGCAACAACTGTCATTCTGTTCTCGGTTAACGTACCGGTCTTATCAGAGCAAATGTTGGTGGCATTTCCCATGGTTTCACAAGCAGCTAATACACGAATAAAGCACTGATCAGCATACATTTTCTTGGTAGAATATGCTAATGAAATAGTAACGGCTAGCGGTAATCCCTCTGGAATAGCAACGACAACGATAGTAATAGACAAGATAAATGCTTCGATAAATCCGTCGCCGATCTCTTGAGGTGATGGATCGTGGTGTCTCGTCCAAATTTGAATAACCATTGCCAAAAATGTTGCTAAAGCTGAAACCATACCGACATAACCAATTAAATTAGTCATATCTTCTAGCTTGTCTTGCAATGGAGTGTTCACTGGCTCCGATGAAAGACTGTCCTTGATTCGACCCCAACGTGAATTCTTTCCAATTCCAAAAACAAGATTATACGTTTCTTCTCCTTCAGTAATAAGACATGAGGAAAGTAAGAACGGATCTTTGTGCTTGTTCTTCTTCAAGTCATCAGGTTCACCAGTTAATGCAGATTCGTTGGATAAAAGGGTGTGAGTTTTGGAAGTCATGATTAAATCAGCAGGAATTGCATCACCTGCTTGAAGGACTACAATATCACCGACACATAAGTCCTTTGGGTTGATACGAAGTACACTGCCGTCTCTTAATACTGAACATCTTTCATCTTCGGCACTGGAGGATTCTAGCGCCTTAAATTGTAATTGTTTCGTGTAATCATTAAATGCTGAGATGTTAGCAACAGCAAAAACCGCAATAAAAATAGCACCACCTTCAATCCATCCGTGATGGGCGCCCTCGGAGTATATACCAACACCAAGAGAGACAGCTGCAGCAGCAAGCAATATGATCAGGACTGGATCGCCGAATGCATCAATTAATAGCTCCAAATAAGTACTTAATGGTGCCTCAGGCATTGAGTTATCACCAAAACGTTCACGCATTGTAGTAACCTGTTCACTGGTCAAACCAGTTTGAAGATTAACACCTAACTTCTGCATTAATCCTTCAACTCCGCCTAAAGAAATTAAACCCTCTAAATTTGAATCTTTTGCTTGATCGACATTTATCGAGTTTAAGGTATTTTGATCTATATCTGAAGTTGGCATTATCTATATATTAATATAATGATGAAATAATGAGTAAATAAGTTTAATAATGCAATAATAATGACATTAAATGATGTTAGTGTAGCTTCGTGTGAGTGAACAAAGTAAAACATGATCATCATAATGGTGGAGCTAAAATTGTGTAACGAACCTGTATCGATGACATATCAGCTGAAAAAGTAGACTCTGTAATTTTTGTAAATAGCTCAAGTTAATTATGCCCAAATTGCTGATAATTAAATGAGAACAGGTGATGTCTTGATGAAATACTGATGGTATTAACACGAGACAAAAACTGACGGCAAAAGCTGTTACCTACAAACAAAATGCCACTGATAAATGAAAACCTCAACTGAGTCCTCTCTTGCAACTCCTCTTACACAGCTGTTTCAATCACACAACACTTCGCACCGAAGACGTTTGTACGGTGGCGTGAGTATGATAGTCTTGCTGGGATTGGCAGTTTTCTTGGTCTGTCATGCGTTTTTTTCAAGGCCGGCCCGCGGGCCGTATATTGTTGCTTCCTGGCGACAAAAACAAAAAACCGTTTTTGTTCCACTTTCTTGACTTAAAAAATTGAAAAGAAAGCTTCAGTATAAATATTTGGGATAAGGAGACTTTATTAAGCTCATTACTAAGATTTGTGCATTACTTAGGGTGGAGAAACAAACGAAGACAATGAAGACAAAGCCAAGTGAACACGTGTACAAACCTGCTTACAATAATACAACATACAATGCTATAACTGCTGCGCCAACTTCAACTATCGATGTGGTCATTCACTACTAGTACCAATTTACCAGTTACATGACCATCTTCTAGTATTGTATGAGCCCTTCTAGCATCAACTAACTTCATTTTTTCCTGAATTACGCATTTTACGAGTCCGTTATTCACGTGGTTAGTCATTTCCTCTAAGTGCAACTTGTTCGGGACAACGAATACAAAATGATACTTGATTTTAGAGAAAATATTGTGGTAAAATTGCTTCATAAATCCAGTCGCGACCCTGTCTACTCGGGCCTCAGGTATAGCCAGGTGCAAGAAATCTTTCTCATTGGAGTTGTAAGGTGACGATGCAATACGAATGTAGTGAGTGACGATATCATTGCGTAATATAGAATAATTTTTATTGAGTACTAATTTTTCATTGTTGTAACCCATTGTGTCAAAGAATACATCAAAGTCTTTGATGACTTCTTCGATCTTATTCGTGTGATAATCGATGCATGTACTCGCGCCTAAACTGTATAATAAATCGAAATTTCTTGTGGATGCAGTTGTTGTGACATTCATTTGTAGTACTTTAGCGCAATATTGTATTGCAATTACTCCTACACCACCAGAGCCACACGATATAAACACTTTTTTACCTTTGCAATTACCATTATATTGTTCAATAACTGGCTTCAGTGCTTGAATGACTGTACAACTTACCAAAGGTAGTGATGCAGCTTCTATCATTGTAATGGTGGTGGGTGCTTTCGCTAATATTTCGGGATCAATACAACATCTTCCACAATAACTACCAAATGGACTACCTAACAGTGGAAGCATACCATAGACTTTATCACCAACTTTAAATTCACCTGTCTTAGGTGCATTGATAACAATTCCAGAGAAATCAGATCCTATTATTTTTGGTTTAGGATATACTATATTGGAAATAATATTTTTTCTCATTTTTACATCCACTGGGTTTACTCCTGCAGCAATTATATCTATGATCACTTGAGAATTATCATTACGTGGCTTAGGACATGGCCATTTTTCGTCATATTCGAGTACATCAACAGCACCATGGGATTTAATCACTATTGCTGACATTGTATTGCACTCGTCGATAATTGGTGGGCGCGGAAACCTTGAAGGGGATAAAAAACGAAGCATTTTCACTTCAAAAGTTCAACAAGCAAATTATAATTGCAGAAAATGCCTCAAAGAGGGGGTTTTCATCAGAGGAATGCCTAAATTTTGTCCTAATACCTCTATTTCCTTGGAATGGGAAAGATTCGCAGAACTTCAGATTTCTTCAATATTCTTAATGGATAAGTTCTCAATGAGTCTAGTCAGTTAGGATAAAGAGATTCTCTGTAAAAAAAGGATACTTCTCTAAATAAAGGGAGAGAGTGGGCTCTCTAAAGTGAAGAACTTTACTACTTTTTTGGGTGTGTAATTTTGAAATTCAGAAAAATATTCGGTTTAAAGTTCAAAGAGGTGACTATCTCCACTGGTATGGTATGGAGAGCTCATTAGATATTGGTTTGTGTTCGGGAAACTATTACGATTATGCTGATGATGAAATTGCGCTTCAAAAGGAATTAGAATTG
>JACCDO010291621.1_pt1 | contig 27689 bp, 26 predicted proteins | sample 7446101 | NCBI WGS metagenome assembly JACCDO01 (sample SAMN15323440, study PRJNA562643) | freshwater metagenome | isolation source: river surface water | place: USA:Blue River Watershed | collected 2017-08-16
ATTATTTGTTGCAGGTGTAATTTTACCTAAAAATATAAAAGAATTAATGGAAGGTGATAAAAAATTAGTAATTCGTGATTCTAAAAAAATGAGTCAAAAACAACGCGATTATGCTTATGAATTTATTATTAAAAATGCTTTAGAATACCATGTTGTTCAAAAAACAAATAAAGAAGTAGATGATTTAAATATTTTACAAGCCCGTTTAACTGGTTTTCATGAAGTCATAAAATTAATGAAAAATAAACCAGAAAAAATATTAATTGATGGTGATAAATTTGAATCTTATTATGATGAAGATGGTAAAGAAATTGATTCAGAATGTGTTATTGAAGGTGATAATACATATTTATGTATTGCAGCAGCATCAGTATTAGCAAAAACATATCAAATTCGACAAATTGAAAAATTAGTAGAAGAAAACCCAGATTTTAAAAAATATGATATTCATAATAATCATGGTTATGGTACTCCTCGACATTTATATGGTATAAAAGAATTTGGAGTAACACCATATCACCGTTTATCATTTGGTATATGTAGAAAGTATTCAAATGGAAGATTTGCAGAAAAGGATAAAAATGAAAAAGTTGTTAAAAAGGATAAAAAGAATAAGGATACCATTGAAAAAGTTGAAAATTTAGAAGAAAAAAAATGTATGTTTTCAAAAGAATAAAATAAATTTATTATTTTTAATTATTTATTTTTATTATATTAAAATAAAAATAAAAAGAATTTATAGGATATAATATGGAAAAAAAAATAGAAAAAACAATTAATTCATTATATTATGGTATTTTATATGATAAAAAAACTAGAAAACATCGTTTTTTAAAAAATATGGTTAATGTTCAAAATCTCTATAAAACTCAGGAAAATTATCAATATCAACAATCTTCAACAATTAATATTGACAAATTTATGAATTCAAAAATAAATGAAAATGAAGAACATATTAAATGTGAAAAAGATTATAATAGAGAAAGAATGTTACAACCATATGAAATATTATCTACTTATCAAGAAGTTTTAAAAGCAAAAAATGAAAATGAATTATATGATATTTTAAATACTATAATTGAATATAAATTACCTTCAACTATTCAATCCCTAAATTCTATTTGTGAACAATTTGTAAATAAAGATAAAAAAACATTAAATATTTTAATAGCAGGAGGTGGACCTGTTGGATTATTTATTGCAAATTATTTATATCAAATATATAATATATATGAATCAAATATAAATATCAATTTATTAATTTTAGAAAATAGAGTTGTTGAAGAAAAAATAAGAAAACCATTTACAAGATCAAGAACATTTGCTATTGGTACTCGATTTTTAGATATTATTTTTCCTGGTATTTATTGTAAAAAAGGAGTTGGTACAGATGGTTTATTAATACCTATAAAATATTTAGAATTATTATTTTATTTAAAAACTTTTGCGATGGGAATACCTATGTATTTTACAAAAAAATATGAAAAATGGAGTGATTATGAAGATTTTATACAAAAAAATAAAATAGATATTTTTTTTGATGCAACTGGAGGAAGATTAGGAAATATAAAAATGAAAATAGATACTTCATTTATGAAAGAAATAGATACAAAAAATGATTTATATAATTTTAAAATTAATAAGAAAGATAATTTAGTAGAATTTGATTTAAAAAATAATTTAGATATATGGTTAAGTGTTGAATTTATTGGTAAACAACCATTTTATCATTTTGTTGAAACTTATAATTTAAATAATATTGATGATTTTAAATATTTAGAAAATTTATGTATACCTAAACATAAAATAAAAAATGTTATTAAAAATTTAAAAGATGAAAAATTAAAGAAAAATTTAATTTATCTATATTTATCTCATATTAAAAATAATCCCAATATTTATTCAATTAAATTTTATACTTTTAAAATTAATATGTATCATCGTTTAAAAGTATCAGAATGGATGAATTATAAAAAACATAAATTTTTATATATTGGAGCAGGTGATACATTATTTAGTAGTCATTTTGTTCGTGGTGCAGGTTTAAATAGAACTATTCTTTTTTCTATTAAAGTTTGTCACTTACTCCCTTTATTACTTAATAATTAATAATTAATTATTTAATTAATATTTAATTTTTTTAACTTAAAGAAATTTTTTTAAATTAATATATATTTAAAAAATAGAAAATGGATTCGTCCGATATAAAAATAGAGGTTAGTGAATTAAAAACACATAATAATGATTCTATTGAAGAATCTATTGTTGAATTAAATAATGAAATTATAAATAATCTAGATGAACCCAAGAATGAAGAAAATCATGTAACTTTTATCACTGAAGTTATTGAGGAAACTTTGAATATCGTAACTAACATTCATCAAGAACCTGTTGTTCAACAAGAACCTGTAGTAGAACAAGAACCAGTTGTTCAACAAGAACCTGTAGTAGAACAAGAACCTGTAGTAAAACAAGAACCTGTAGTAGAATCTGAATCAGTAGTTGAACAAGAACCAGTAGTAGAATCTGAATCAGTAGTAGAACATGAACTTGTAGTAGACCAAGAACTAGTAATAGAACAAGAACCAGTAATAGAACAAGAATCAGTAGTTGAACAAGAACCTGTAGTAGAACAAGAACCAGTAGTAGAATCTGAATCAGTAGTTGAACCTGAATCAGTAGTTGGACATGAACAAGAAATAGTAATTGAAAATGAACAAATAATTAATCCTGAAACAGAAGTACAAGAAGAAAATATAGTTCAACAAGAAGAAACTATAGCTCAACAAGAAGAAAGGAAACCAGTTGGTCAACCTGAAGGAATTCCTATTGAACAAGAACCAATTAAAAACAATGAGAGATCAAGTTTAGAAGAAGTTATATTAAATACTGAACAAATATCAGAACCAACAGGACAATCAGGAGGTACAAAAGCAAGTAGTTCTTCAAATAAAGGATGGTTAAATGGTTTTTTGGGTTTATTTGGTATAAATAAGAAATAGTTTAAAAATGATATAAAAAAATATTTTTTTTTTAATAGATATATGTTATGTTAACTGAACATATAACAAATTATGAGAATAAGGATTTTGATAAATTTATAAATATACAAATATTAATAGATGGTATATATTTTTTAGAAAAAGAAGAAGATAAAACATTTAAAATGAATATAAAATATAGTGATTTTGAATTATTTCAAGATTCAACAATGGAAATATTAAAAGTAAAAATTGAGGAAAAATTAAAAAAATATATTATTTATAAAATAAAAGAAAATTGCAAAAATACAGTCGAATTAGCAAGAAGATATGATTTACCTGTAAAAAATATTTTATATTGTTATTTTATTAATAATAGAATAGATAATATTGAGATTATATGGTCAAGTTCAGCTATTAAAGAATTTAAATATATTCCTGTAAAACATTATATAGATTACGATGATGATTCCGTTTTACTTAAAGTAAAAGGGTTAAAGTTAAAAAAAAAATTATAAATGTTTTTAAATTTTAATTTGTTTTAATTATTTAATTTTTTAATTTAATAATTAATTAATTTATTAATATTTATTAATATTAATTTTTAAAATTTAAGCACTGGTTGAAGGAGGAAAGCATTTGCTATAGTATCCCATAAGCATCTTGTAAGAGATCTGTGTAGGGAGTTTACCATTAGCATCTACATAACCCATCTTCTTCTCGTGTTCAGTAGCACCATTCTTATCAAATTCAGCTTGAATGTTCTTGAAAAACTCTCCGAGTTCACCTTTGTTAATGTGGAAAAGACTCTTTTGAGTTTCACCGTTAACAACAACCTTGTATTCATCATCCTTATGAGCTTTAATCATATTTCCAATGAATTTTTGAACATCAGTACGACTGACATGTGTTCCATCAGCAAGTTTCATAGCCTTCACGACGAAGGGATGAGCAAGTTTAGGGGTATTAACCGCATGAACTTTGTTCTCTGACGAAGGTGAAGCAGTCTTTGATTTTCGTTGTTTCTTTCCAGCAAGCTTTTCACCAGCAGTTTGAATCTTAACAAGAACATCTGAAAAATGTCCATCAATTTCATTAACACCACGTTCAATCTTACTGAAAGTCTTCTTGAATTGTTTACTGAATTCGCTGTCAAATTCTTTGACAGTCTTAAATTTAGCATAAAGTTGAATAATTTGTTCAGAAAGTACTGACATGTTAGCAAGTACTTCTTGAGCATCACTCATAACTTCATCACCATTTTCAGGTGAAGCTTCAATAGTCTCTTCATTTTGAATAGGAGAGGCTTCTTCATTAACAATAGGAGAAGTAGTTGCTGATGCAGCCTTCTTTCCACGTGTCTTTTTTTCATTAGTAGTTTCTACAGCAGCAGCTACAGTGTTCTCAACTACGTTAGTAGTGGAGGTAGTAGCAGCAGCAGCATTTTCTTGTTTCTTGGAGGCAGGTTTGCGTCCAGTTTTTTGGGTAGTTTGAACTTCCATTTTTCTTATATTAAACTTCTAAATAAATATATTTGATATTTTTTTAAGTATCTTTAATTGGGCTAAAAATATTAATCATTTTTTTTTTTATTTACGTTATTTAAAAATATAATCATTTAAATTTTTTTTTAATTTTTTTTATTTATTTTTTTATTATTTTAATATTTTTTATTTTAAATTATTATAAAATTTATAAAATTTTTAAAATAAACGTAAAAATATATGATTAAAAATCAATTCTATCATCAATTTTACTATTATCTTCTAATAATAATTTATCGTAAATAGGTTTATTTTGTTCATATAAACCATAATCAATGATCTCATTTGCAGTAGCATTTGAATTAAAAAAACTATTTAAATCACGTGCTGAACTATCCTTACGGAAATCATCTGCATCACCACGTGTCATTTTAATTTTTTCCCAAAAATCTTTTGACTGTAAAAAATAATGATTTAATACAAACCAAGGTTTTTCTCTGTCTGTTAAATAATCAATTCTTTGAAAATTTTTTTTCATATGTTCATCTTTTACAAAATAAGCGGTATGAATACTTATTTCTTTAAATTCAAAATCACTGTTAATAATATATTTATAATTTCTAGCTTTATTATTTTCAGGATAAGGTTCTCTCCTTATAAAATTAGGTATTACATATTTAGGTTGTTTTTCAAATCCACATGAACCAAAGTGGTTACAATCAAATTGTATTTGACCAAGATGATTACATGTTTTTAAAATAATTTTTAAATCAATATAACGAGTAGACCAAACAAATTCATCCAAATCACATATTAATAACCATTTAGTTTTTTTTTCTTGAATTATTGGTAATAAATATTTATTATAAATTGCAGACTGTCTCCCAAAATATATTTTTTCGTCAATATCATATAAAGTAACTAATTTTTTATCAATATATGGTTCTAATATTTTTTTATAATTATCACTACTTTTGTCATTTAATAAATAAAAATGTTCAACACCATGAAAGATATAATGTTCAATCCATTCTTTTAATATATGAGCTTCATTTTTAAAGATTGCACCTACGCAGAAAAAATATTTATCCATTTTTATATATAATATTATTATATATAAATTAATTAATTTAAAAAAAAAAACTTATTATATTTTTATTTTTAGATTTATACAATATCAAATTCTTCCATTTTCCAATATTCAATCATACCATTTGGTAAAGCTCTTTTTACTATAAAAGGTAAAGTTCTTTGATTCAATTCAGCATAAGCAATTTGTTCAATAGATTTTAAACCAGTTATATCTACACATGGTTTAGCACCACTTGCTAATTGTTGCATTCTAACACCAATTATTCTTGCTTTTTCAAATTTAGTTAAAAAAGGAGGTGTAGTTTTTTTAACTTTTTCGATGGATTGTATAATTTTTTTATCCGTTAAAAATCTAAAATCTCCTTGTGGTTCTTGAACTTTATTTTTTGATTCTACATCTACTGTTGTAGTATTATTATATACTTCATTTTCCATACGTTCAATGTTTTCAGCTAAATTAAATTCTTCATTTGTAGCTTCATTTTCTTCAAAATTATTCATCATTTTATACTTTTTTCTATTATTTATATCTATATTTTTTTAAGTCAAATTTAATTCATTTTTTTTTATATTTAATTAAAAAAAATATAATTTACGTATATATTTTTTTTATAATTTAATTTAATTTAATTTTATTTTATTTTTTATTTCCATTGAGTACCACATGGAATACAAACATAAGTTAATTTTAATGAAATAGGATCCATAATAAATACAGCTTCTTGTTTTTCAGGTTCTCTATGAGAAATACATTCATTATTAGGACATGTTTTTTTATTTGTTCTAGGTAAAGAAACATCAAATCTAGAAAATTGATTAATATTAGAACTAGTTTGATTATTAGTATTTCCTTTATAGACTTTTTTATGAATAATTGAATTTTTGTATTCATTTTTGTATCCACATTTTTCACATAAATTAAATAATTTTTCTACGTCTTGTTCATCTTTTTCTTCAGTTGGTACTAATCTATTTTCACAATTAGGACAAAATATCATTTTATATTTATTCTTCTATTAATTATATTTATTTTTTTAAATTAAATTATTTTCATAAATAATAAATAAATAATTATTCATTTTTTTTTTCATTTAAGAAAAAAGAAATAAAAAAATAAAAAAAAGTCTATTTCATAATTAGAGCATTTAATTTATTATGAATAATAATTTTAAATTTATTTTTACTTTTTTTTTAATTTTTATTATATTATTTTTATTAAATCATAAACTTAATTTAACTGAAAAATTTACTGAACATATGAGTATGCGTGATTCATTATTAAATAAAAATTTAAAAGAACATAATTGTACTATTAATCCTGATAATCATTCCATTAAATTTTGTGTTAATAATGATTGTTTTGAAAAAAAATATTCAAGAATTAATTTTAATTCTTTAGAATCCCATTTTATTGCTAAAAATAAACCCAAAACTATTGATATTTTAAAATCATTTAATATTCCTACCCCTGATTATGTAATTATCGATAGATTGGGATATCAAAAAATAAATCCTCGAGGTTATCCAGTTGTATTAAAACCTTTAGATGGTATGCAAGGTAAAGATGTATATACTGATATAGAAAATTTATCTCAATTTGCTGTTATAAGAGATGAATTATTAACTCGTTATGAAAAAATTATGATGGAAAACCAAGTTTTTGGTGAAAATTATCGTGTCTTTATTTTTAATAATAAAGTTATGGATGTTATAGAAAGAAAACGTCCTTTTATTGTCACTGATGGTATTCATACTATCCAAGAACTTATTAATATGCGCAATGAAAAACAACTTAAAGAAGGTAATTATCCCACAAAAAGTATTCATCAAGTCACCCTTCAAAAACAAGGTGTCAATTTACAATCTATTCCTCCTGAAAATCAAAAGATTTATATTACTAATACTATAAATTATCATAATGGTGCTGACCCCATAAGAATTTCACTTGATAAAATACCTAAAAAAAATTTAGATCTATTTATAAGAGCTCATAAAGCTATTGGTTTAGAATGTTCAGGTATCGATTATATGTCTCCTGATATTACTATTCCTTATGATATTAATAAAGGTCATATCATAGAAGTAAATGATATGGTAGATACAAAAATACATGTTGTTGCTGATAAAAAATCAAACCCAAATTTTTTATTTCAAAATATTGCTAAATCAATTAAAGAAGAATTTAATAGTAAAAAATAAAAAAATTAATTTAATATTTTAAATATATTTCTTCTATTTTAGTTAATAAATTATCAAAATTTATTAAACATGACATTCTATAAATTGAATTATTTACTATTATTTGATCAGAATTATATTCTTTTTTTTTATTTTCAATTTTTTTTTTTATATTTTCATAATTTTTTTTTAAATTATCTATCATATCAACCTTAAATTTTTCAAATAGTGTTGGAGGATTCTCTATCATTTCACATATAGATATTTTCCAATTTGCATATTCTATTATTTCATTATATGTTTTATATTTTTTTCTATCTTCACCCTTCAAATTATCAAATCCTGGTTCATTTTCTAATGGGTTTTCATTTAATACTAATGCTTGAATTGCAAATAAAACATTAGTTATTGTATTAGTAGGTACCCATCCTGGACCTTGCCAAGTATTTAACATTGATAAACATACTTTACCACATGTATATAAATTAGGATTAAATCTTACATTAAATTTATTTTTTTTTTCATCTTCTATTATACCTTGAGTCATATATTTTGCTTGAGGTGGTTCCATTGGATAATTATTTGGATATGTAAATTCAAAAAAATAATAACCATTTTCATATGGACTATCTTTTGGACCAATAATCATAACATATAAATTTTTTATATTACTTTCTTCATAATAATAATATATTCCATTCTCTTTCATAAGATCTCTAGATTTTTCCAAATCTTGAATCTCTTTAATAATTCTTTTTGTTGATCTATCCATTTTTAATTTTAATTTAAAAATATTCTTTTTATTTTTTACTATTTTTCTTTAAGTTGATTTTTAATTATTTTAATTAAAAATATTTTAAAAATATAATATAATGTTTAAAAATATAATATAATGTTTAAAAATATAATATTATATTTAAGCTATTCCAAGATTTTCGGATCTACTAAAAGCATATATTAATTGATAACGAATTTCGGAATTTCCATTATTTCCTGATTTAGGACGAGTTAAATAATTAAATACTAATTCTTCTAAAGCATTATTATTTGCCGCAGTTGATATATTAATATTTAAATCTAATGTATTAAAACATGTATGACTAGCAAAAGGTCTTGTAAATATTGGTCTTCCAGAAGAATTTGTTTGAACAACATTTGGATCTATATCAAAAATTTTAATATAATAATTACTTAATTTTGTTGTACCTGTTATATAACTACAGAAAATATCTAATTCTTTTTGGTTTAACAAATCAATAAACCTATCAAATGCAGCTTTTATTTTATTTTTTTTTTGAGGACTTAAAGGATTTATATGAGAACTTGATAATATAGTTATCTTTTCTTTTATTTTATCTTTATTTTCAATTGATACATTTGTTGATATAAAATGTTCTTTAATAAAAGTACCTATAGATGGATAACCATAATATCTTAATATAATTTCAATATTTTCATTCGACAAAAAAGGAACTTTAAGATATTCTAATAAAGACATTACAAAAGAGGGATAATTTAAATTTCTGTTTCCTTCAAAAATTAACTTTTTATTTGAATTTGAAAATAATTTTGTTAATCCTTCAAATGAATTATAATTTAATAAGAAATAAGTAAATAAATTTGATAACACATTTCTTGGTAAATCTGTAAAATCTATTTTATTTGTTCTATTTATTTGCGATATATAAAATCTTAACATTATAAATTTATAAAATTCACTATCTTCTGAGATATTTATTTTAAATATTTTTTTTTCAATTAATCTTCCTGATAAATCGAATACATCCATCTCATTAATTTTAGACATTGAACATAAATAAATTATGTTTATAAAATGTAAAATTTGACAAATATTTTTCTTTTTTTTATTTAAATTTGTACCATTATTTATTGTTGATAATTCATCAAAATTATTTAATATTATTGGTTCTGAATTAGCACTATTTATAATTTTTATTTTTAAAGGATAATTATTATAAGTTTCTTTTAAATAATCTAAATTTCCACGAATCAATCCTGTTTTATTTAACTCTTTTTGAATTTCTTCATAAAATATCTGTGTTATTCCTCCTATATCTACTGCTGGACCACTTGTTTGAATACCTGGATATTTTATTAATGATGGAAGAGAGAATCTAAAAGATAAATTTTCTTTTATTTTTATATCAATTGTTCTATTATTTATATTTTGATAAAAAAAAGGACGATGTGTTAAAATATATTCTAATAATGGAGTACCTAATGGACATGAATTTACATTACTTGGTGTTAAATTATAATTTCCTAAATTGTATTTAACTCGACTAATTACAAAATTACTATTATATGTTGGAAATTTATTAATCATATAATTAAATAAAAATTTACTGATTATAAATAATTGTTGAGGTGTACATGAGTCTGGTGTGTTTTTTTGATTTATTAATTTATAAATTACTAAAGTAACTGTAAGATTAGTATAATTATCTAACATAGTATTTAGTCTATTTAAACGATCATCAATTAAAGTTGTTGATCTTTGTGTTTGTAAACTATTTTTTAAAAAATAGATTATGTTTGTTAGTTCTTCATTTATATCTCTTCTTTTTATTGTTTCTTCATTTTCTTGAAAAAAACTATTTATAATATATTTTTTATTATTATATTTATTATTAAAATTAATTTTTTTGTTATAACTATAATTCTTATTCATTTTCTATTATTTAAAAATATTTTAATTTAGTATTTTCTTTAAGTTGAATTTATTTAAATAAATATAAATTAAAAATAAAAATATATAAAAATAAGTTTAAAGAAAAATTAAAAAATAAAGAAATAAGAAAAGAAGAAAAGATGATTGCAGACCGATTCAATAAAAAAAATAAACTCAGTAAAACTAAATATTGGGATTTTAGTTTTAAAAAAGAAAAAAAGAAAGATAAAAAAGACAAAAAAGAAAAGATTGACAAAAAACGCAAACGTTCAAGCGAAAGTGACGATGATGAGGAAGATGTAAAATTTCCTAAATTAGATGCTGAACAAGAAGCTACTTCTATTGAGCGCAAGGGAAATCATATTTATTTTTATTCTGAAGTATCACGTGATTCTATTTTTACTCTTAACATGTTAATTAATGAAGTTGAAGAAGAAAATCTTATTGGTTCAATTACTTATGGTATTGACCCTATTCCTATTTATCTTCATATTAATAGTTATGGTGGTTCAGTTCATGCTGCTCTTTCATGTATTGATACAATTAAGGCTTGTAAAGTTCCAGTTTATACAATTTGTGAAGGTGCTATTGCAAGTGCAGGAACACTTATTAGTGTAGTTGGTACTAAGAGATTTATGCGTCCATCTGCATATTTACTTATTCATCAATTATCAAGTGGATTCTGGGGTAAGATGAATGAAATTGAAGATGAATATATTAATCTTAAAGCATTAATGAAAAAGATTCGTAGTATTTATAAAGAACATTGTAATATCCCTAAGAAAGAACTTAAAGAAATTCTTAAACATGATTTATGGTGGGATTATGAGAAGTGTGTAGAAATGGGATTAGTTGATGGATTATATCCAATGGATTTAAATAAAAATATAGATAAAGATGATGAAGATGAGGAAGAAGAAGATTAAATAAAATTAATATTAATATTTTTTTTTTTATATTTTATATTTAATATAAAATAAATAATTAATATGAATTAAATAAATAAAAATAAATAGTTTTTTTTTTATTTAAAAAAAGATTTTTAAAATAATAGATATATAATAAAATATAAAAAATGAGTACACCTAATTATTATGAAATTTTAGAAGTATCTAAAGATGCAGAACAAGAAGAAATTAGAAAAAGTTATAAAAACTTAGCTTTAAAATGGCATCCTGATAAAAATCCAAATAATAAAGAAGAAGCTGAAAAAAAATTTAAAGAAATAGCAGAAGCTTATCAAGTATTAAGTGATCCTGATAAAAGAAAAGAATACGATTTGTTTTCTTCTAATCCATCTCAAAATTTTGATAATAACAATGAAGGGAATAAACCAAGACCTTTCCATTTTAATACCAATTTTGCTAATCCTAATGATATTTTTAATATGTTTTTTAATCAACGAAATAATACAGGAAATAATGCATTTGAATCAATATTTTCACAACATTTTGGTCATCATCAAAATCAAACCCAACATCAAAATCAACAAAAACAAATCAAAAAAGTACAACCTAAAATTGATACTTTACCTTTTCCTATAAAAGATTTATATTTAGGAGGTAAAAAAAAAATAACAAATCGTTTATTTGAAAACTGTAAAAATTGTAATGGAAAAGGTGGTATATTACATGAATGTCAAATATGTAATGGTCAAGGTTCTATAATACAAACAAAACAATTAGGTCCTGGTTTTGTACAAAGAATACAAACTGGATGTCAAAATTGTCAACAAAAAGGAAAAATTATTAAAAATATATGTAATCATTGTATGGGAAATAAAGGTTTTATTATAGAAAGAGTATTTATTATTGATATTGAACCTGGAACTAAAGATGGTCAAAAAATTTTATTTGAAGGTCAGGGTATGGATGGTGAAGATAATGAAAGAGGTGATATGATATTTATTATAAAGGAAATATCAAATGATAAATTTTTAAGAGATAATGATGATTTACATTTTAATATTGATTTATTATTAGGTGATTCATTAATTGGATATAATATTGATTTTGAAAATATTAATGGTGAAAATATTAAATATTATGAAAATGGTATTATTGAACCTAGTTCAATGAGACGAATTATTGGGAAAGGTATGCCTAAATTTGGTCAAAAAAATCAATTTGGAGATTTATATGTACATTATAGAATAAAATATCCTCAAAATCAAAAATTAAGTAATGAAGATAAAGATAAAATAAGAAATATTTTTCCTTGTTTACAAATGAGAAATGATGATGATTCACCTTCAGAAAAACAGTTTATTTTTAGAAGTGAATTAATAAAAAGAAATAATTAATTAAATAATTAAGTTTATTTGAATTTAAAGAAAAAGTATTTATATTTAATTAGATAATTTATAAAATGAGTAACGAAGATCCAAATAAGAATAATACTGTTAAAAGTTCATTTGATCTTAAAGATTTAATGAATATGGGACAAAATCCTGCTTTACAACAACAAATACAAGGAATGATGCAAAATCAATTTTCTCAACATATGAATAATAATAATGAATCTAGTGAAAATAAATCTTTGAGTAAAGAAGAATTGAGAAAAAAACTTCGTGATAAAATTCGCGAAAAAGAAAGTATGAGAATGGGTAAAAGTTTTCAAGAAAAAAAACAAATCGAACAACTAAAACAAAACCCTATGGTTAATGCTATGGGTGATGTTAAAAATGTTGATATTAATATGTTAGTAGACCAAATCATGCGTCAACAAAACATACCTAATAATCCTCAACAAAGAAAGAGTGTTAAACGACAAGTTGAACAACTCATGGAAAAAATGAATAAATAAATAAATAAATAAATAAATAAATATTATAATAACTTTTTTTTATTAAATTGATTTTTTCATATAATAATAACTTATAAAAATCAATAATGAACCTATTAATTTTAAAACTGTAAATTTTTCTTTATTAAAAATAATACCATAAATAAATGACATAAATATACCTATATATGATAAAAATGCATATAATGATGGTTCTAAACGAGTAGCTGAAAAGAATCTTAAAAAATAACCAAATGCACCTATAATACCATTTATTACTAACGCAATCAATACTTTGTTATATTCTTTTTTAGATTCAAAATTTTCTATAAATTCTTTTTCTTGTTTTTCTTTATTATCTTCATTTTTTGGATTTAAATATTTAGTATAAACCAAATATAAACTTATTATTATTGTTCCTATAAAATAAGCTATAAAAAGATGATTCCAATTATTTTTTGTTGGTATATTTCTTACTTGAAAATAAATCATTGCTTCTGTGATTGCGGCTAAAATAATCATAACAAAACCTTCATATGGAAAATTTTCTTTTACAACATTTTTATTTATATTATCTTTATTATCTTTAATATTTTTATTGTTTTCAATTTTTTTTGTTTGATTATCTTTTAATTGTTCATAAGATAATAAAAATGTACCGAATAAAGCTAAAAATATACTCCAATGTATTTTTTTACCAACATATAAAATAATTAAAATAGGATAAGTATAAAATAATGTATATGCTATTCCTGATTCTAATAATTGAAAACCTTTATACGATACATAAATATGAATTAAATTAGTTAATCCTAAAAATAATCCAGGTTGATTAAATAAATATTTTTGAATAAAAGATAAATTACATAAAATTAATGATATAAAAAAATAAATAATTAATCTAGCCCATAATTGAATATCAATTGGTAAACCTATATTTTTAACAAAAACTGGATATAAAGATAATAATGATTCAGAAAATATTTTACTTAACAATGCATAAAAATTCATAATTCTAATATATAATATTATTTAATAAAATATAAAAAATTGAAAAAAAAATATTAATACTTTTAATTAATTAATATTTATATTAAATATAAGTATCATACGTATAATTTAAAATGACTGAAATTGACCCAGATTTTCCATATGAATTTCTTGATAATATTGATGAAAATGACGTACGTGCACCAGATGCAGTAGTTCGTGAACAATTAATACCTGATACACCTCAAATTAATACAACAACAACAAATAATAACTCAGGATTTTATTCTAATTTACCTTCAAATGTTTTTAATATGAGTATTGAAGAACAAATTGCATATATAGAACAATTATCAATTAAAGAAAAAAAAATTGTAAATAATGATGAAATTATTAAAAGAAAATTAATGGAAGAAGAAGAAAATAGAATAAAAAAAATTGAAAATATGAAAAAAATGACTGAAGAATATTGGAAAAATATCACTGAAAAATTAGAACCAATAATTAATCTTTCAAAAAGATTAAGAATGGATCCTGAATTTAAAGATTCATGTATTTTTGTTGAAAAAACTATCGAACATTCTTTAGAAAATAGAATTAAATTTATTAGACTTGAAGAAGAAAAATATAATCTATTCTATAAATTTATTCATTGTATTTATCCTATTGATAATAATAATCAGTATAGAAAAAGAATATCTAATGAATTATATGAATATGTATGTGAACATTTTATTGAAGAATAATAAAATGAATTAAATAATTATAAAAAAAAAATATTTAAATTGTATTGGTTAAATTATAAAATATGTTATTATAAAAGATATGAAGATTACTCTTCATTAAATAAAATACTATAGTTATTTGAATAAAGATTACTTCTTTCATCTAATTTAAGTTTTTTTATTTTTTTCATTTGTTTTTGTTCATAGATTTTTTGTCTTCTTTGAAATTTATCTTCATGTTCGGATTCAGAATCTTCAGAATTCGATGATAATTCTTGATTTAAATAATCCACAAAATTTGTTAATTTTGATTCTTTTTGAATTTTAACTATTTTTTTTATATTCATAAATGTTAAATAAACTATTTTTGATAATTCATTATCATCATTATTTGATAAATTCATAATTCCTCTTGTATATTCAATATAATAAGAAGGTGTTCTTGTATAAAAAATATTTCTTGTTTTTTCACATAAAGACTTAAAAATTGTTGGAAGTTTCGGTATTTTTTCAATAACTGCTTCTAAATTATGGTTTTCTTTAATAAAACTATATATAATTTCAGGTGTTTTTCTTAATCTTTCATTAAAATCTGTACCCATCAAAATACACATATCCAAAAATTCAGAATAACTTAAATCCAAATTTTCTAAAATATTTTCAAATCTATATTCTAATACTTCATCTTTGTGAACATCAAAATTTCGTATAAGTCTATTACAACCAAACGCTAATAAATCCGAATCATCCGAAATTACTGCATCTATTACACCTTCATTACATAATTGAGCTAACATACCATCAGCCTCTCCATATGCTTCAACATAGGAAATACCATAAAAATCAAGTAAGGCTTTAAAATAATAAATATCATTTGATACAATAGTAGTTGAAAGTCTTTCAGATACTTCTTTTTTTTCAATAATTTCTTCAACTTGACATGAAAAATAATAATCAATATTAATATCTTCTTCTTTAATTTTTTGAGTATCTTCTTCAGTTGATTCGTTAATTTCTTTAACAATATTCTTTACAACCTCTTCAAAAAATTCTTTTTGTAAATCAAGATTATTATTACGAGTTTCATAAATTTTATTATATAAAATTGAATAGTTCTTATTCTTTTTACGTAAGTTATATCTTTTTGATACTGTTTTCTTCTTATCTTCACTTAATTGATGCATCATTTGTGTATATTCTTCATCATGTTTTTTACGTTCTTCACTCATTAAGTGTTGACCTTCAGTACTTTTATTTTTTTTAATTCTTGAATCAAATACAAATAAAGGATATATACCTATTTTTAATAATTTATAGCAAATTTTTGATATCATTTTAACCATATGTTCTTCATTTCCTAAATGTTTATGAATTAAATTTGATGTATCAATTCCAATTTTTTTACCTCTATAAATATTTAAATTAATTGTTCTAACACCAGCTTCTTCAAATGATTTATTATTTGAACAAGTCTTATTTAAAAAACTACATAGACTTTGAATTCCCATTTTTACGTTTATATAAATATAATCGTTATTCTTTAAGATTAATTAATTTAAATAAATCTAGGATTTTTCTTTCCTAATAATTGATTTTTCATTTTTTTTTTCATTTTACTAAATTATTATATTTCATTTATTTGTTTTGAATTTAAATTAAAATATTTTAATATATTTTTTATCATTTGTACGTTATTTTTACAATATATATCATCTAAACTATAATTTAATAAATTTTCATGTATATCTATTATATCCATTTTTGCTATATTTTTACCAACATATGATTGTAAAAAATCACCTGTATCAATCATTCCTAATTTTGATTTTTTAACCAATTCATCATTTTCATTATATATATTATATAAATCAAATATTTCTTCATCATATAATTCCAAATTATGACTCATTATAATTGGTCTTTCACAATATTCTAATATACTTTCAAATTCCATTTTTACATCTGTCGAATAATCACCTTTTATTAATTCTTCTTTTTTATAATAATTATTTAAATTTTCATTATAATTTGGTCTTACATATCCTGATGATATTATTAATTCTAATTCAAATTCTTCCATATGTCTTTGAACTAATTCTCGGGGAATCTTTAATTTTTTATGTAGATTTTCTATCTCTAAATCATATATGAAAACCATATTTTTTAATTTTTTTTTTAAAACTAAACTTAATAACTTTATCAAATTTAATCTATTGATTTCTTCTTCTTTTAATTGTATTATATATTTCTCACCATGATAAAAATTCCATATTTCTATTTTTGGTTCTATCCATTTATTATCATATATATATGATTGTAAAATAATATCTAATACATACTTTTTCGTTATATTTTTACTAAATTTAGGCATTATAACTTTATTTTCATTTTCACATAAAATATCTATGTCACATAATAATGGGAGTTTTGTATGTTCTTTTGTTTGATAAAATGAATATTTATTATTTAAATTCTTTTTAACATATTCTATTATTCTCTCTATATATATATGAAGTTCTATTAATATTGTTTTATCATCTATATTCCATAAATTTATTTCTTCCTCTAATAAAAATAAAAATACACTTACATCCCATATTGATTTATATAATAAATATTCATATTTCTCTTTTTCATCTATATCATAAAATTCATGGTCTTTTTTATTATTTATATATTCCATTTTATGTATTTCTAAAAATAATAAACCTTCTTCTAATTGTTTTTTTGGATAATTTATAACATCATTTTCTAATGCTAACAAAAATACTTTATTTAAATTTCCTTCAAATAATTCATATAAATAATTTAATAATTTATCTTCTTCTGGACTTAATTTATTTTTATTTTCATATATTTCATTAAATAACATTAAATTTATACCTAAATGAGGAAATCTCTTCTTCATTTCTTGATACCCTAAATTATATTTTTTCGGTATTAATATCAAATTATCTACAAAACTTCTTGTTTTTATTAATATTAAATTATCATTCATTTTATAATAATCATAAAAATACATAAATATATGTTTTAAAAAATATAAATAAAATTTACCATACTCTTTATAATCTTTTATTGCTATTTTTTTTGTATCATATTCATTATTAAATTCAAAAATTCTCTCTTTTTTAACTGTATATGGTAAAATCTTTTCAAAATGAAAATATACTTCATCATCAAAATATTTTTTATTTGAAAATAAATTTTTTAATACAAAATACTCTGGTTCTATCTCTTCCTTGAATTTTAATGTTTTTGTAAAATTAAATCTTTTATTTTCAACCTTATAATAATTATATGGACACATTTTTAATTCATACCAAGGCATCTTCTTATTTTCTACATAAATTCTTAATTGATATTTAGCTCTACTTAATCCTACATACCATAAATACTTATATTCTTTATATTCTTCTTCAGTTGGTACTTTACCATATGTATTTGTATGAAAATTTATTAAATATACACTATCAAATTCCAAACCTTTTGAACCATGTATTGTATATAAATTTATTTTATCTTCTTCTTTATTTGATCTAAAATATTCATCTTCTATATCACTAAACTGATTTTCTTTTGTATCATCATATTGTTTTTTATATTCTATATTTATTTTTTGAAAATGATTTGTCACTAAAGATAAACCTATATTTGCATAACTATCATTATATGGTTTAGATTTTTTTACTGGTCCTATTACAGCCATATTTTCTCTTTTAAATTTTGAATTTTTTATATTTTTTTCTATATCTTCCATTATCTCATCTATTGTTCCTGTAAAAACTACTGGTTTTATTATTTTATTTTTTAATTCTTCTTTTGTATAATCATTTCCTGGTATCATCATAGGTGTAATTTTTGACCATGGTCGAAAATAATTTATTAATGTTATAATTTCAGGATTTGAACGATAATTTTTTATTAAATGATATATTTTACCTGGATGATTTAATAAATAAGTATCACTTCCTTTTTGAAATTGATATATATTTTGATTCGGATCTCCTATTAAAATTATTGGTATATTAAAATGTTCGGATATACAACACATAAAATCATATTGAACATTTGATATATCCTGTGCTTCATCTACAAATATAACTTTTAATTCTTTTAATTCCTGCATTTCTTTATAATAATCTGGATTACTATCTATTTTAAATATTGCACTTAATATTACTGTATCCTCCATTGTTGTCATTTGAGAATAATCTATTTCTTCAGACTCATTATCTTTTTGAAAAATCATAATTTTACCTGCTAAAGAATGTATTGTTCTAATATTTTTTCTATTAAAATATTTTTCATATTTTTCAAAATTTTTATCCAATTCATTATCATCATCTAACAATTTTAATCCTTTTTCTAAAAATTCATAACTTGTTTTTCTACTAAATGTTAAAATTAAATATTCATTTTTATTTGTAAAATCTCCTATATTATAATGATATAAAATTTTACCTAAAATTGATTGAGTTTTACCACCTCCTGGTATTCCTAATAATTTTGAATTTTCTAATGGTGATTTTATAAATAATAATTGTTCATCATTATATGGAAAATTTTCAAAATGTTTAATCCATTTATTTTTTTCTAAGCACTGTGCTAATTTTTCATTGTTTTCTATTAAATTCTTATCTTCACTAAATAAAGACATTTTCTTTTTATTCTTTTTGTCTCTATTATTTTATTAATCATTTTTTAAATTTATTTTAACTTAATTAATTATTTATCTATTTTCTATTTTTTTCTTTTTATAAAATAGATAAATAATATGACTGAACTTTCAAAACAAATTGCTAAATTTATGGAAGATGGTGACAATATTTTAAATAAAAAATCTAAAACTTCTAAAAATAAAAAAATTATAGATTCAAAAGAAAATGATTCTTCAAATACTATTATTAAAAATAAAACTAAAACTAAAACTAAAACTAAAACTAATAAAGATTCTAATCAAACTATAATTAAATCTAAAAAAAATAAATCAAAAAAAAATAAATCAAAAAAAATTAAATCAAAAAAAATTAAATCTATTAAAAAATAATTTAGTTAAAAAGAATAAATTTAAAATATATTTTGATATAAAAATATAAGATAAATAAAAATGCAAAATCAAATTATATTAAATGATCTTTTTAATTTTAAAGTTAATATAAGTTCTAAAGAATTTAATGAATCTTATTTTTTTAATAATATTATTCATTTTACACCTTATTTAGAAAAAAAATATTTAAGTGATTTTCAAACTTTTAATTTTGCCGATCTTATTGCTTTTAATCCCCTTCTTCCCAATAAAATGAAAAAATATTATTCCGATTATTTAATTTTATATAAGTATTCTTTATCTAAAAATACTAAAAATGTTATATATCGTTTATTTTTATTACCAAAAATAGGATATCAAAATGATTGTTTTTTAATTATTAATAAATTATTTTTATATTTGAACAATAATTATTATAATACTTATTTTAAAGATTTTACTATTTTTAATAAATTTAATTTAATTTATAAAATAACATTTATTCTTCAAAAAATACATTATCCTAATATTCTTTATGTTTGGAAAAATCAATTATATATTAAAGATCTTATTAATAATATTAAAAATAATTGTATTAAAGATTCAATTCAATTTTTTGAAAGTGATCTATTTAAATATTCTATTTTGAATATTTATGATTGTAAAAATCGTGAAGTATTAATTTGTATTTATTATTTAGCTTATACTTTCCCCCAAGTATCTACTATTATTCAAAATATTCTTCATATTCTTTTTTTACAATCCATTCATAATCATTAATTTTTTTTAAGTAGGTTTTTGAACTTAAAGAAAATATAAAAAATTAATAATTATATTTTTTTTTTATTTAATATGATTTATTTGTTTTCCATGATTAAATATCTTAAATTTTTATTTTGCGCAAATATCATGGTATCAATCTAATATTTTTAAATAAAAAATTATTATATGATTTCTTTAAGTTCATTTCATTTAACAAAAAATATAAAAAAATGAATAAATAATAAAAAATGAATAAATAAAATAAATTGTTTAATATAAAAAAGTATTATATAAATATAATTAGAAAAATAAAATGAATAAAAATAAAAAAGTTTATTATTCAGTTCATAAAGGAAGAGTACCTGGAGTATATACAAAATGGGAAGATTGTAAAAATCAAATAGAAAAATTTGATGGTGCTGAATTTAAAAAATTTGAAAATGAAGAAGAAGCTAATAATTTTATGGAAAATGGTTTTGGTAAAAAAGGTTTTCAAGGAACTAAAAATCAAAAAATTCATAATGCAATTGTTGCAAAAAATGAAAATAGAATGAAAGAGATGGAAGAAAGTGATAAAGAAAAAATATATATTTATACTGATGGATCATTAATTAGACAAGGAAAACTTGTTGGTTGTGGATATGGATATTATATACCAGTCACTAATTTAAGAGTATCAAAAAAATTAAATGATACTAAAATTACAAATAATAGAGCTGAATTAAGAGCTATTTTAGAAAGTGTTGAATCTTTACCTGATGAACATAAATTAAATAAAAAAATATGTGTATTTACTGACTCACAATATTGTATTTATTTATTTACTGGTACTGGTGAAAGATATAAAAAGAATGGATTTAAAAACAATGGTGAAGAAGTTCCAAATGTTGATTTAATAGAACAATTATTAACCTTAAAATCAAATTATGATGTTATATTATTAAAAGTTGAAGCTCATACAGGTAAACAAGATATTCATTCATTAGGTAACAATATAGCTGATAATTTAGCAAATGATGCAGCACAAGAAGATATGAAATCAAAAGGAGGTAAAACAAAAGAAAGTGATTTTGAGAAAAAAGTATATAAACCTTATGTTGAAATGAAAAAATCAAGATCAATATTTACAAATGTTGATATAATTAATCAAAGTGACAATGAATCAATGACACCGGATATTCGGAAAATAAAAAATGATGTAGAAGTCACTTTTTCGGATATCTTTGAAAATTATGATAAAGATATTAAAGAAGAAAGAAAAAAAATTAAATCATTTGGTATTATTGATGAAGATAATAATGATAAAAATAAGTTCGGATTATTAGCTAATAATACAAATAAAAATAAAAAATTAGTACTTAAAAATACATCTTTAATGTCTTGGTTTGAAGAAGAAAAATAAAAATTATTTTATTATTTTTCTTTTTTCCCGTAAACGGCTTTTTTCTTTTTTAAAAGAAAAAAGGGGTTTAAAGGAATACAAAAGAATTCTTTTGACCACATTTAATTCTTTTAACACCTGTTAAATTATAACAATTAGTGTTATTATTTTTTACATAAGTAAAAATTGCTCCTCTTCCATTTGCATATTTTTCAACAACATATGTATAATTATTTGAATTAGAGTATCTTATTTTTCTTGATATAACTTTAGGCATTTCTTTCTTTTCTAATTAAACGAGAGAATATTTTCCTTTTTCTTTTTTTTTTATTTTTATATAAAAAAATTAATCTTTATTTTATATAAGTATTAATAAAATTTATTAAAATGACATCCACAAATTCTTTATTAGATAATTATATTTATAATATTAATTTAACCAATTCAAATACTACAACTGTTCAAATTTATAAATATGATAGAGTATTTATTAATATATCACCTTCAATTAATGTTACATGGACACCTATTAATAAATCTATATATTTACCTTCTTCATGTTATCCTATATTTATGGAAAGTAATATAAATTATATTTTTGAAAGAAATATGGAATATGAAATACAAGGTGAAGATGAATCAGGTACAGTTTATAAAAAAAATATTAAAATTGAATTATTAGAAAAACCAATGAATATTTTAGATATTGATTTAATACCTATTGAATTATTTGAACCAGTTTTAAATAAAAATAAAAATACAATTATTCAAATACTTAAAAATAATAAAAAATTATTAAATCAATTAATTCAATTTTATAATATTCAATTAATGTCTTCATATAAATTCGAATTTCAAGCTAAACAAGGAAGAGGATATCGAGTTCCATGGTATAATAGATATAATGTTGTAAATGATAATAATAATTTTTTATTATCTTTTCAACAACAATATCAATTTTTAAGATATTTATTAAATAATAATAACTTATATGGTAAGTCTTATTTTATGTATTTAATTAATATAATTCAATTTAATTTTCTTTTACCAACATGTTCCAATTTTAACAATTAATATTTTATTTTTTAAATTTATATCTTTATGAATATTTAAGTAAAAATAATAAAAAAAAAATAAAAATAGAAAAATAAGCAGATAATGAATAATATTACACATCAATATATAGTTTGTTCAATATGTAAAAATCTTGTTTTTCATAAACATTTAAATATTCATTTTAAACAATGTAAAGAAAAACAAGAAGAACAAATGATTCGTGATGAGATTTTAAAACAAACTCATCCATATTATATTTTTTTAGAAAACCAAAAAAGAAATGAAGAACTTAAAAAAATTATACCTTCAATCAATAATCAAAATAATCAAAATAATCAAAATAATCAAAATAATCAAAATAATAATATTAATTTAAATCCTTATAATGATAATTTTAATCATAATATAAAAACAAATAAAAAAAATGATGAATACAATTTACCTTTCGCTGAACCAAAATCTGAACATGGGAAAATGAATATTACTCAGAACCCAAAGGTAGCCAAGATTGATGAAAATAAATTATTTGTTGAAAATATTGTCAATAATATATTTACAAATAAATTAACTAGTGATTTATTTAATACTAATACTAATACTAATAATAATAATATTGATTTAAAATCAAACTTAAGTCAAAATCAACTTAAAAAAAATAAAGAGGAAAAGGAACATATTATTAAAGAAACAAATTCTTCTTCAAAAAATGTTCGTCTCTCAGTAGAATCAAATGATTATGTACAAAGTGAAAGTAAAGATGTTAAACAAATTTTAACTGTAGAAAATTATAAACCACCTAATTTATCTTTATCAACGTCTTATATGACTGAACAATTGATGAATCATTTTTTTGCTTTATATGATAAATTATTCTATGATTATGTTAAAGATAAATCAATTGCTCTAGTTGGACCAGCCGAATCCGTTTTAAATACAAATCGTGGACCTATTATTGATAAATTTGATTTAACAGTGCGTTTAAATAAATCTATACCTTTACCATCAAATTTAGCAAAAGATATTGGTACAAAAACTCATATTCTTTATAATTCATTAAATACATCCGATTTTCCGGGTGAAAATAAATTATCTCCTACTTTACATAAAAAATATGGAATTCAATTTGTATGTTCATCATATCCTTTTAATCATTCTGTTTTTCAAGATGATATAGCAAGATATGTTAGAAAATATAAATTTGAACTTCCTTTTAAAGTAATGGATGATAACAAATTTAGGAAGTTTGAAATGGCTTTAGGTACTCGTCCTTATACTGGTACTTGTGCTATAATGGATTTATTATCATATCCTATAAAAATATTATATATAACAGGATTAGATTTTTATTATAGTAAATATTATTCACAGTATAGAGAGATAAGTAAAGGTCAATTAAAACATACAAGAAATAGTAATATACATAATGCAAAACCTCAGTTAAATTATTTAAAACATATATCATTATTGGATGAAAGAATAGTTTTGGATAGTTTTTTAAATAGGATATTATATGAGGATTATGATAAAGTTTATAGAAATTTAAAAAATATAAAAATAAATAATATATATGGTTTTCAAAATGAATCGATCCGAGATTATTTTGAAAATCGTGATTTTTATATAACTTTTACAAAATATCAAAATATTGATATTCCTAATGATAAAAAAGATAAGAATAATATAATTTTAACAAATAATTCATGGTTTATTGCAAATGAACAACAATTTATTTTTATTATAACACAAAGTATTAATGAATTAAAAAAAGTGATAATGGAAAAAAAGAATCATCCTAATAAATATTTTGGAAATTTTTATTATACTCAACAAAATATGAGAGAAATACCCTCAGTATTTTTACAAAACAAGTATTTAATTGATATAAAAAATATATTATTAAGATTAAATATTAAAAATCCTACATTAACATTAATATTATTTTTATCTATAGGAGTATATTTTTCCGAAAATCATTATTTTTATGAAAATGAATTTTTATCTCATTTTACAAATATGGATGAAAAAAAATTAATTAAATATTTAATTCGTCGTAAATTTTTTAAAATTATTAAAAATTAAAATAATTAAATTAAATTAAATTAAATAAAATAAATTATTATTTTCATCATTATCTTTTAATAATCCTACTTTTTTAAACATATCTAATTGAAGTTTTGTTTTCATATTTTCATCTATATCATCTTTAGGATTCATATCCGGTCCTTTATTTATTTCTAATAAATAAGGATGTAATTCATTATTAAATATTATATCACATCCAAATAATTGAAATTGCGTCACTAATTCTTTTTTATTATAATTAGGTATATATATAACATCTGATAAACCTTTACAAATTTTTTTCATTAAATTATTTATATTTGACCATAAATAATTATAATCTTTATTATTTTTTTTTAAATAAATATTTAAATCATTAAAACTTCGTGGATTTTTTTTATAAATATTTAAATCTAAATTATATGAAGTTATATTTGATTCAAAAGATAAATCATTATCATCATATTTTTTATTAGTATATATACATTTACCTTCTTGATATAAATAAAATTCTTTTTTATAAATTGTTTGTTTAATTAATAAATATATTCTTAAATTTGTTTTATAATCATTTATTAAATAAATATCTTTTATATATTTTTGAATAACCTTAAAATTATCATTTTCTGAATCTAAAATATCTCTAATATCTTTTGTTAATTTTATACCTAGTTTTCTTTGAATATTTTTTTTTATAATATATATTTGATTTGAATCATATATATTCATAAAATTTTCCATTTCATTTTTATTTTCAAATAACCAAGATTCAGGTAAATATTTTTTACATTCTTTTCTTCCATATTTTTTATTAATAATATTCCATAATCCATTTTTACTTACAAATTGATCACAACCACTTATACCAAAAATATATTTTAATTCTTTTTTATTTTCTGGTATATTTATACTTTTTAATTCCATTTCAACATTATTATATCCACATGGTATATATAAATTCCAATTTTTGTTGTCTTTTTTCCAATTTAAATTTTTTGATATTTTTTTTATTATAAAACTTAATTCTTTTTCATCACATCGATGATATCTTATTTCATTCGTTTGTTTTTCTAATAATTCTTTAAATATTAAATAATCTTTTTGTTTATTATAGTATAAATATAATTTATAGAAAAATAAAATTAATATTATAATTAATAAAAATATAATAATATTATTTATTTTTTTATATTTTTCATAAAAAGTTTTTATCTTATCCATTTCTATTAAATAAAATATATTAAATATTATAAATTTTAACAAAATATAAAATTTGTATTTTTCAAAAAAAAAATATTATATTTATTTAGAGTAAATTAAAATGAAAATCTTTAATAAAAAATTAGATATTAATATAAATTTTAGAGAAATTATTATGATATTATGTATTATTTTTTTTACTATTATTATGAATTATGTTGATGTATCACCTTATATTAAAGAAGCAGCAAGAAAAGATAGAATGATTCAACTAATTTCAATTTTTATTGTATCTTTAACATTTATTATATCTTTTAGATCTAAATTTGAAATAAATTTAAGTATAATTATTAATGCTTTAATAGTTACATTATTATTTGCAACATTAACTAAACCTAAAAATTTACTTGAAAAAGAAGTACAAAATATTAAAAATGAGGTACAATTTATTAAAGCTAAATCAAATAGTCAATCTAAACCATTAGTTAGTGAAAAAATTATTTAATTATCTATTTTTAATATATCTTCAATACAATCAACTTTTTTAAATATATCTAACATAAATTCATTTTTTTTTGCATCTTCATAATTATTCATAAAATTATTGAATGATTCCATTGTTATTTTTCTCATAGTATTATCTACAAATATTTCTTTCATAGTAAATGCTAATAGTTCTTTTGGTATTTTCTCATTAAATCTTTTTTCATATTCATTTTCAAGGGTTTGATATAATTTCATATATAAAATAACTGTTTGAACATCAGTATAACTTTTAAAATATTTATCATAAAATTCTCTAAAATCTTTATCTTGCATTAATTTATCTAATTTTGAAAAGAATTCATTTTCTTCTAATATTTTTTTTCCTTTTTTAATAACTATATTTTGAAAATCACTTTTATAAACAATTGAATCTGAGTTTATTTTTCGAATCGGTTTACCTTCGAACTCTTTTTTTGTTGATTCTAAAGAATACATTTTTATTTTTAATATTAATTATTTATTTTTTTTTAAATTAAAATTAATTATTCTTTATTTTTTATAAATCATATTATTAGAGATTTATTTTTTATAAATATGAGTTCATCTTCTCCAAAAATTATACTTAAAAAAAAAAAACCTATTTTAAAATCTTCTAAAAGTTCTAAATCATCAGCAATTCCAAAAAAAACTCCAACTGCAACTCCAAAAGGAACTCCAACTGCAACTCCAAAAGGAACTCCAACTGCAACTCCAAAAGGAACTGCAACTACAAAAGGAACTCCAACTGC
>JACCDO011310438.1_pt1 | contig 27667 bp, 26 predicted proteins | sample 7446101 | NCBI WGS metagenome assembly JACCDO01 (sample SAMN15323440, study PRJNA562643) | freshwater metagenome | isolation source: river surface water | place: USA:Blue River Watershed | collected 2017-08-16
AAACAAAATCATGCACAAAACCGAAACTATCCGTAACTTTGACCTAGACACCAAAACTGGCAAGGTCTTCAATGCTCTAGTTCGCAAGGGCGAGACACTCAGCGCCGCTGAAATCAGCAAGCGTTTTGGCGTCAAGAATCCCACAGCAACCATCAGCACTATCCGCCAGCGTGGTTATGCTATCTATGCTAACACACGCAAGGCTGGTAATGGCGTTATGGTCACCGAGTATCGTCATGGCGAAGCCAGCCGCAAAATGGTGGCACTGGCCTATCGCGCTCAAAGCCTAGGTATCACTGTTTAAGTAACTATATATTTAGAACACTGCTGGGCTTTCCCCCAGCAGATGAACAAAATATTATTGTACTTAGAAAAGGGCTTACATGCCCTTTTCTTTTGGCTGTTGTAAATACACACATGCCATACGAGATTTTCAATCCCGTATTCAACCTAGAACGGGATGTAAAAGCCACTTGGTGGATGCTGGATCGCATACGCCATGACAGTGTTTACGCTCAAAACTTCTATGCTGCTCTGTGCAACAACTACTATGGACCCTACGATGTGTGGGCCATACTCAAGAACATCAAGTGGAATTGTTCCTGGCGCTATGCTGCCAACATGGTGGCCGAAATACGACACGATGTCATGGACACTTGGTACTGCTCGGGTGTGCAATTAATCAATCCTGACTATGTTCCCGAAAGTGTAATAGTTCCTGGCATAGAACGCGATTTGGAAAAACTGGGCTGGATCTTGGTTGACGCAGACACCAAAAATCTGTTATAATCTATTATAATTTTCAAAAGGCTCTATCATGCGTGTTAATGTAATCTCTGACCTTCACCTTGAATTTCGCGACTTGGTACTGCCCGGTGGCGATGTTCTAGTGATCTCTGGAGATGCATGCGAAAGTCGCACCTTGTTGAAATACAAATACGACCCGCTGAATATCCTAGACGGGCACGACAATCCCAAGCGCACGGATCGTGGTCAGCGTTTTTTTATTGAAGAATGTGCCAAGTATCGCGAAGTGATCTATGTGATGGGCAACCATGAGCATTACCATGGACGCTATGACAAAACTGTGCATGAACTCAAGTCTTCAGTACCAGACAACGTGAATGTTTTGGAAAACGAATCAATTGAAATTGATGGCGTGTTGTTTCTAGGTGCCACAATGTGGACTGACTGCAACAAGGGAAATCCCATGTGCATTCAAACTTTGAAAAATGGCATGAATGATTATCGTGCCATCACCAACAAGGCCGGCGCTATCTATCGCAAGTTGATTCCGCAGGATACCATAGAAACTCACATGCGTACCAAGGAATACTTTCAGATCATGCTGGAGAACAACCGTGACAAGAAGACCGTAATTTGTACGCACCATGCACCCAGCTATCAGAGTGTGCATGAGCACTACAAACACGATATCCACATGAATGGTGGCTATGCTAGTGACCTAAGCGAGTTTATTTTAGATAATGAAAATATTCTGTTCTGGACACATGGCCACATGCATGATCCGTCTGATTACATGATTGGACAGTGTCGTGTGATTTGTAACCCTCGTGGCTACTATGGCTACGAACAACAGGCAAAAGACTTTGACCCTACAGTGGGTTTTGATATATAATCTATTATTCAAGGAGATATAATGTATTTAATTCGAATTGGTGCACTGGCCTTGCTGTTGGCTGCTGGTACAGCAACAGCTGGTCCTCAAGTGACCGTGAGTCTAGGTCGGACTGAAAATCTCAATGGCACTTCTGCTGGAACCAGCAGTGACAGCATGGCATTACGAATTGCCAATGATGTAAACGCCCAAGGGTTACAGGCGGATCTCATCATGATACAAAACCGTAACACCAGCACTTTAGGACTAAGCAATCAGTATGAGCTAGGTTTGGCACAGCGACTGCCTATCAACGCACAGGTGATTCCATACATTCGAGGTTCAGTGGGCACTATACTGCCTAGCACCCGAGACCGTATGGATTATGTTGGTATTGAGCCAGGTGTGGTTTTGAGAGCCGCTAATGTTCCTGTATTTGCCAAAATCGATTACACCTGGGCCACTGGTACCAACACAAGCAATCTAGATGTAACCATGACTCGAGCGGCTGTGGGATACAACCTGACCAAAGAAACAGCTATCAGTGTCCGTAAAGATTGGCTGCGAGGCGATCTCATGCAGGATATGACTTGGCTACAACTTACCTATCGTTTTTAACAAAGCACTAAACAGGAGAATATTATGGCAGTAAAAATTTCTTTGCGCAAGGCCAATGCCATCCAGGTCAACATCAACGACCTGTTGAAAAACATTTCAATCAAACCAGTGATCGAGATCAGCGAGTTTGTGGATCCTGTGGCAACCTTGCAGGCTGCCAATGACGCACTCATGGCAGCAGATGTACGACGCAGTGATTTACTCATGGCCATGTACAGCATCCGCGCCACAGTTGGTATTGCCAACTTCAACAGCGGTATTGGCAACCGACTCAGCCACTTGGCCTATATAGACAAACGTCTGGCGCAATTGGAAACACTGGTTAGCGAGCAAGCACAACTCAAAGACTTGGCCATCATCACAGGACAGTTGGAAAAAATTCGCAACCGTAGAGAAGAACATCGTCTGTACGGCTACGAAAATACTGTGAGCAGTGGCGTGCTACAAATCACGCAGATCGAAAGCATTCGCAGTATCATGCGCGAGCTAAAAAAGCAAAAGCAAAAACTCAATGACGAAGTCCTGGAGTTGAACGTGCGTACTGAAATCGATTTAACAGACGAAGTGGAAGCCATCTTGGTTAAAGAAGGCATTCTATAAAGTGTAGGGAGTCCTGAACAAGCAAGTAAAATACTTTGCCTAGCAAGGTCGATGAACGTGGAAGCAGGACAAGCTATAGGTCAAGACATTGGTCCTGACCTTGGAAGGTGTGTGGAGGATGAGAGTGGCGTCGTAGATTGTGCCTCTTCCAAAAGAAGATTGTACATTCTGCAAAAATTACTGGAGAGCCTCATAAGCTAACCACCTCGTACTCTGGTGTGGCTGGTCAAGTCATAGGGAACTTGTCCTTTGTATCCAGCAAAAATCAGAGTCACTGTTGGTTGTCTATCGTGTGTTGTTTCAGCTGTGAGCTGATGTGATTTGTCCTGCCATGACTTGGCCACACACCGCCTAAATTTCGCTTATTTCAATAGCGTGTTGTATTGAGTCATAATTACTGTTTGCTATCCAGGCATCAAAGGTAGCAGTGTACTCGAGTATAATTTCATACAATTTCAGCACAAATTCGTTGGCTTGACTTTGTGTTTCAAAATCGTGACTAAATTCAAATTGTGCTGTATCCGCACTGATTTCCTGCAACCATGTTTTTGCATCCTGTGTGCTCAGTTGCTGCGATCCAATACCCTGTGCTCGCAAGCTCGCAAATACATCCACCATCTCATCCGCCCAAATGATGTCTTGCCTATTCCATGGCCACGGATTGCTGTCAAGTTTGGTAAATTTATTAGTTATTCTGTAAGCCATGAATATTGACTCCTTTGACGTATTTAGCTATACTGCCTATATGTCAAACTTCAACTATTCTATATCTGCAAATACAGTGCCTGTAACTACGGGAACTTTTAGCATAGCAAACGGACAAAACTATTCTTTGACCACATCTGTATCGCCCACAGTGTGGGCCACCACTGGGTCAAGCAGTTCAAGCAGTGCTGTGGTAATTAAAGGCGACGCGGAATTTCATGGGCGGGTGCGGATAAACGGTGCAGACTTTGCAGAAGTGTTAGAAAGCATACAACAAAGATTGGCCATTTTGGTACCCGATCCTGATCGTTTGGCCAAATATGAAGCATTACAACAGGCCTACGACCACTACAAAACCCTGGAAGCCTTGTGCTTTGATGAGCATTCAACCTCTAAATGAAAAATGGCTGGTGACCTGGCACAAACCGCAGATTGATGAACTGATTCAGGCCAGGGCTTGGCTGTATGAGTTGTGGCACAACGACTGGGGCTCAATAAACATTTTGGACAATCATTCAGACCATTTACGCAAGGCGCTGCTGGTATTCCACAGACTAGAACATGCCAATTGGTTTATGTTAAAATGGAGTTGACAATAAAACTGCATTATAGTATACTATTAAAATGACTACTATTATACTCACTAATCCAGAACAAGCCACACTGGCCGGAGAATGGGCTGTGGAAAACATTGGATTCAAACATTGGACGCTAAGAGTTGAAAACATGTTTACACCACGGCCACAATACCATTTCAATTTCTCTCACAAAAAAGACGCTGTGCTTTTTTCACTAAAATGGGCATGATACTACCTTCCCGACTCAAACTGAGTCACCGTGTGCTAAAAAATGTAGCAAAGCCCGTTACATTTGAGGATCCGCGTCCACTCATGCGACTGGTTACCATGATGCATGAATTGATGGACCGATCAGATGCCATTGGACTTGCCGCACCACAAGTTGGTGTAAGCCGTAGAGTTTTTGTCATGCATGTAAATGGCCTTCGCAGAACATGTTTCAACCCTGAGTTTTCAGATGCTACTACAGATCAGCTGTTTGAATGCCAAGAAGGTTGTTTGAGCTTTCCTGATGAATTCGTATTGACACATCGTCCAAGAAAAATCTGGGCTCGATATCAAGATGTTCACGGTGATTGGCATGAGGAAGAACTAGAAGAATTGGCATCGGTATGCTATCAACACGAACTGGATCATCTAAACGGAATCACAATGCATGACAGAGTATCAGGTTCGAACACCACAAGTATATGAGCCAGTGCCTAGCAAAGGACCGCTTTGGATCAGACTGTTAGGACCCGAGCCCGACAGCCCTCCTTTTCCGGAAAGTTGCTTGACCGAAAAAGAAGCCGATGCTATAATGTTATGGAGCATGGAGCACCAGTGCGGAGTCCGCCGGAGCTTTGACATGTGGAGTTTTCGAAACGAAAAGGACATGATGGCCTTTATTCTTAGATGGTGTTAGCATGCAGATAGTTACTTTGCCATTTAGAGAAAACAACGACAAGCCCGGCAGCGAAGCTGACCGAGGTGTTGTGATTTCACGCTGGCTCAAGACACAAGGTTTGATCATGGGCAGAGACTACACATGGAAAGTGGATCAAAATGCTAGAGTGTTGCAATTCATGTTTAACAGCGATGCGGAGGCCTGGGCAACCATGCTGACCATGAAAGAACTATGATGTGGTTTCAACCCGGCCCGTATACAATCTTAGTGGACGAAGGCAGAGTGTATGGTGCTAGATATTATACTGCACACCCTACCACTGGTGCCAACTGGAACGATATGATGGCCTGGGTGATTGATACTTTTGGTCCCACATCACCAGACGGTGTTTGGAGTCCTGGCTATCGTTGGTATGCCAACAATGCAAGATTTTGGTTTAGGAATCAACAAGACCTGACAGTGTTTTTGTTGAGATGGCAACAGTAATGGAATATTCGCTGATTCACATTGGACCACTTGCATGAGAAAAAGGTTACGTTATTACATGCGCCGAGGCTGGATATGCATCGATGTTCCTATAGATCCTGTAAACTATTTTGCTATTATTGACAATCCAGGCATTGTCAGTATTGATAAAACATATCATAACATGATACAATGGTGTAAAAACATGTTCAAGGAGCATGATTGGCATTCTAAAATCAGCGGTGAAAACTTGTCTAAGTTTATTTTCAAAAATCCAAGTGATGCCACACTGTTTGTTTTGAAATGGGTAGATGAATGATAACCATAGCCATTGAACCATTCTGGGAAAAACTGGTAGAACACCATAAGCAGCATCACATGGATGAAGAGTTTTGGAGTTGGCTCAAGCGAGAGTACAATGCTTACCAAGTTTATATTGTGAGCAATCCCACACAAGTGGGCGAGGAAAAGGGCTGCGGGCTGCTGTTTGGTGAAGAAAGCGAAGCCACACTGTTCACCCTTAGATGGTCCTAATATGAGATACAAGGGCAAAGGACTTATGCAATTGACTGGACGAACCAATGAATCCACAAGAGATTTGATCGAAGATCAAATGGCTCGAGCCATCGCTGAAGAAATTGACAAAGAAATACTTTACAACATACTGTGGGAGACAACTTTGGAAGAATGTGCAGGATGGTATCCAGTGGAACTTAAATGGGAAAAAGGCAAGGACACTTCATATTTTTGGAACGAAGCCTGTGCTTGGGCCGTGGAAAATTTTGGACTTCCGGGCGAAAATTATGTCACACATCCTAATCCAGACTACATGTTGTTCTTGTTCAAGCGCGAAAAAGATGCTATACTCATGACACTAAAATGGATCTAACATGTCCGACAAACCAATCAAGCACCTAGAACTTACAGAATCCGAATGGGAACGAGTCAAGGCTCGTTTGATAGAAGATTTTGGACAGAAAATTTTGATCAGCTGGGTGTTAAAACGCGAGTGCGGGTTTACTGTGCGCAGCCATACCACCTGGAATGACAATCGTCATCGTGTGGTAATTTGTTTGGATTTCTACGACGAACGTATGAAAACGTGGTATATATTAAAATACACATGAAACTAACCGAACAACAAATCGCCGAACTTGCTGCCATATTTGATGATGTGATCACCAGCGACAGTGTGGCTGTACAGAGTGCGTTTCAAAGACTGGCGCTGTTAAGCAGTCTAGCCAGGCAGGACAAAGACGAACCTGGACCGTTTGCCACTTTGGTCAAACGTCTGGACTGGGCTGAGACAGAACTAAAGGATCTTAGACGCGAAGTGCAAATTTTGCAATCAGTGGACGGAAAGTTTTCTTTCAGTGGTGACCCTGTGACAGTAAATTTATCATCACATATGAATTACGGTGCAGTGCCCTCTACCTACAGTTCTGGCATTGACACAATAACATTGGGTCCGCTCACACTGTCCGACACTGATATCACTTGGATTGGCAACATCAGCGTAGACGGACTTTCAGCAACAATCAAATAAGGAAACACATGAGAAACAACTACTGGACATGCTCACGATTTGCAGACTGGTTGCGCGGCACTACCAAGCTCAAGTGCGGCACCAGCGAACAATGGGGCGAATGGGAAGATCGTGCCAAGCGTGACCATCCTGTGCGCTGGTGGTTGGCTGAGGAAGGTCTTGATCACTTGCAGAAATTTATCATGTGGCCAGTGGACAAACTCTATGCCATCAAGTACTACATTAATAATCGTTGGGTCACTAAGACCCATGCTCTCACTGCTCATCCTAGGAATATCAAGCCTGGCAACTGGTGCGATGTTGGCAACCGTTTTCTTCCATGTTTGTTCAACGAACTGGTTGATTTTGTAGAACTAGAATTGGCTTGGTGGCATCTGGTCTGGGAAGGCAAAGAAAAACGAGCTCAATACAATATGCCCTGGTGGGCAGTGGGCTGGTGGCGTGTGCGTGTGTGGCGTTGTCCACAAGCTGGCCTAGATAACCTAGAATGGCAAAGCAAACTGATCAAAGATGAAAGCTGGGGCCTAGAACCAGGCGACAAAGGCTACGGCGAACTTACCCCACAGGCCGAAGGTGCTCTAGAAATACTAGCCCTGTATCGTTGGTGGACTGAAGTGTACCCAAATCGCCCAGATCCACATGATGCCAGTGGCTGGACCGAATACTGCGATCGCATGCGCGAAGAGCGCGGCGAAGGCATACGCTGGATTGGCATTGAGTCACGGAATCCAGAAACCAAAAAGCTGGGCGACCGAGCTCTCAAATTGAGTCAAAAGATCGAACAGCAGTACGAGCGTGAAGATGAGCAAATGATGATTCGCCTGATCCGAGTGCGCCAAAGACTGTGGACTTAACTAAAAAGCAACCAAAAAATACGGTTGACGTCATCTCTAAATGGCTTTATAATAACTACAAGTATCTCCTGGAGAAAACATGACAGAATTCATTGGTTGGATTGTTGCATTTTATTTCTTGATATTGGCAGTGCGCATGGTCATTGCTAGAGCTGAAGCAAGCGAAGCCATGGACCGGTTTCGTGCTGAAGCTGATAGACGCATCCGCATAGTAGACTTAGAGACTGTGCCAGAACACAATTCTATCTTGGCCTTCGACAAAGAAAACAATCAGTTTCTTGGGCAAGGCCAGACTATCGACGATGTCAAAGCCAGTATCATGGCACGATTCCCAGACAAGTTGTTTATCTTGGAAGACAAATTGTTCAGTGCAATTCCGCAGGTAAATCAGGCTAATGTGGAGATCAGATTTGAAAATTCAACAACCCGCTGAAGGGATTTTATTACACAGGGATTATGGCGATGCCAAAATGTATACCCTTACCTGTGAGTGCGGTAACTCTGATTGCGCCCATCAAGTCTGGGTTGAAGCAGACGACACCGGAGTCACTGTCACAACCTATACCCAACAAAAAACTCAGTGGTGGGAACTCGGCAGATGGAAAATCATTTGGCGACTGCTTACAAGAGGCTATGTCGAATACGAAGCCTCCATCATCATGACCGAACAGCAGGCTCTAAACTATGCTCGGGTGCTGGATCGCGCTACTGTGGATGTGGCTGCGTTCCGCAAACAGCGCCAAGCTAAAAAATGATATACTTGCATTTTGACATCCAAAATCCCTGGCACAACGAAGACCGCTGGCCCTGGCGTACCTTGTATCAAGGCGCATGGCGTGTGAGTCAAAACAAAACACTGGAAATCTGCGTGGATCATTATCCAATTGCGTTGATGCATGCCAACCTGGACACTCGCTTGCAAGGACGAGATCATGCAGGTTTCGAAGTCAGCTTCGGTGTGCTAGGACTGGGTGTGCAAATATCTCTGCCTGACCGTCGCCACTGGGATTATGAACGCAACCGTTGGGCAGAATGACTGAGTTTTTACTAGCACTAGAATGGTTTGTGTACGGGCTTGTTTGTGGCTTTTTAGCCACACCTGTTTGGCGCTTCTTGACAAAATGTATAGAAGAGTATAAACTAGCACGACAACAATGGCACCGAGGACCCGATCTATGACCATGCATCTTGCACATCCTGCACTGAGCCTCACTGGTAAGAAAAAAGGTAAAGCAAAGTTTCGCAATGCCGACGAAGCCCGCAAGTCACGCGATCTTGACGCCAGCTGGAAAGAACTTCAAGCCAAATGGGGATTGGAGATTGAAACCAAACGCAAGAATCGTGCGCTCAAGGCTCCGGTATACGTGCCGCCTCGTGCGCAGTATCGCGGCGCAGATCAACCTCGCTTGCCCAGTCGCGACACAGGCCAAGGTGTGGCCACTTTGGCACCTGCCAAGGTTTATACCGGTGACAAGATTGTTGGCATTGCAGCCATGCACAAGAGCAACTTGGTACCTGTGTTCAATCAAGAAGCTGCTCAAGACATAAGTAAGATGCGGCGTGGATAATCGCCAGACTAGGAGATAAATTTTAACCGTGAGTAAGAAAGATGAATTTATAACAATGCAGGGCATTGTGGACGAAGTTTTACCAAATGCCATGTTCCGTGTAACACTCACCGAGACGCAACACAAAATCACAGCATATTTAGGCGGGAAACTGCGACAAAATAATATCAAGGTGCTTATGGGCGACGGTGTTGAAGTAGAAATGAGCCCATATGATCTCTCCCGAGGCAGGATAGTTTATCGCACTAAATAGTGGTATGACCCACTTACGCCAACTTATTTCCTTGGTAGAAAGCAAGGAAAAACAAAACCTTACACAACTGGATCTGCCTTACAAACGCACAGATCTTGATCCTGTTTTGAGCCAACAATCTTTGGATTATCACTATGGCAATCTCTACAAAGGTTATGTGGATCGTTACAATTCAGGTGAAGGCGATGCTGACTTCAACGAAGCAGGCGCATTTTTGCACAACATATTCTTTGCACAATTCCAAAAACCTAAATCTGGTAACAAGCCTCATGGCGCAAGTTTGGACCTAATTAATAGAAAACACGGAAGTTTGGCCAACTTGCAAGCCAGTATGGAAAAAGAAGCCATGGGCATCCAAGGGTCAGGCTGGGTGTACATGAGCAGAAGTGGCGAAATCAAAACTATAAAAAATCATCAGATCAAACGGGACATTGCTCTACTGATAGACTGGTGGGAACATGCTTGGGCCTTGGATTATCAACACAACAAGGGCAAGTATTTCAAGAATATTTGGCGAGTGATAAACTGGGAAACAATCAACAGGAACATTTATGGAGGCGCACGATGATAGATCTAAAACCATCAGCTGTGGACAAAATTCGAGATTTACTAGCTGAAGAAAACAATCCAGATCTTAAACTGCGCATATTTGTGCAGGGCGGAGGCTGCTCTGGCTTTAGTTACGGGTTTACATTTGACGAAATCGCCAACGAAGATGACTTTGATTTTGACTTCGACGGGGTGCATCTGCTGGTAGATAGCATGAGCGCACAGTATTTGACTGGCGCCAGTGTGGATTACAAGGAAGATATCATGGGGTCAGAATTCAAGATTTCCAACCCAAATGCCACCACAACTTGCGGCTGCGGCAGCAGTTTTAGCGTGTAACAGCCAGTTTCCTTTATACCTACACCTTCATAAATATCAAATATGAGGGTGGATGATGTCTGATCGCTTAATAATAGATATTGGAACAAGCGCGGGTGCAGGGGACGGCGACGATCTGCGTGTTGCGTTTGACAAAACAAATAAGAACTTCGCAAACATCTGGGCTGGCAATGTTAGCGCAGCAGCTAATACACTGGTTTATTCTGTTGCGGGCCGACAAGGTAATGTAAGCCTAACCTGGTTAGACGTAACAGGGGTGGCTTCCACAGCCAACATCACCCAGCTACGTATCGAAATGGCAGCCAACTCAGCTGCGGATCGAGCCTACACCGACAGTGTTGTGGGCAACTTGGCACTGGTCACAATTCCAAACATTACTGTAACAGGTGGCAGCATTGCCAATGTATTGATCAGTGGCAACACCTACGGTAACATAGCCAATGCCAACGTAACTGGTCTATTGACTGTTAACACACTGGTGGTTGGACCAGGCGGCATGAGTGTGCCCAATGGCAACTTTGTGCTGGCCAATGGTTCGCTTACTGCTGACAGCATAACATTCGGTGACGGTACCACCATGAGTACCGTGGTCAACCTTGCTCCCACCAACAGTTCCATCGCGGGTGTACAGGCCAATGTCACAGCAGCCAATGCAGCCATATCAGGTATCAGAGCAAATGTAGAAGCTGCCAATGCTAGTATCACTGCTGCCAATGTACGTATTGCAGCTTTAGAAGCCAATGCTATCACGCAGGCCGATGCCTTGAGCGCATTGGTAACTGCCAATACTGTACAGAGCAACAAACTCAATACTCTTACTGCCAATACTGCTGCGGCCACTGTCAATATCAATGAGCTTCGCGCCAATATTACCGCAGCCAACGCAACCATCGACAGTAATTTTGCAACTGTGACCAGCAATGCCGCAGCTCAAGCCGTGGCAATTAATTTACTGAACGCCAATGTCTCTGCCGCTAATGCAGCAATAGCTGCCATCAACGCAGGCGGTGCAATTGGTTTAGCCAACTCAGCTATCAGTGCTCTTCAGGCCAACATAGCTGCTGCCAACAGTGCTATTGCATCTCTGGAAGTGACAACAACTGCCAATGCAGCCACCCAGGCAGTGCTAATCGCATCTTTGCAGTCAAATGCAGCCACACAGGCTGTGGCAATCAATACCATCAACGCTAACATTGCAGCGGCCAACAGTGCCATTGCCGCGGCCAACCTCACCATTGCCAACGTTCAAATAGCCGAACTAAGGTCTAACATTGAAGCAGCCAATGTTGCCATTGCTGCTGTTTCATCAGCGTGGCAAGCCAACGCAGCCGCACAGGCTGCATCACTGGCAACTTTGACCGTTAATGCCGCGGCACAGGCTGGTACACTGACCACACTAACCAACAATGCCTCAGCACAGAGCAATGAATTATCAGCTCTGAGAGCAAACATATCAGCTGCTAATGCAGCGATCGCAGCCATCTCAGTGCCGGATCTCAGTTCCAATGTTGCCACTGGTAACGTAAGTGGATTCCATGGCAACTTTACCAACGTCAGCGGCACATTGCTCACAGCAGCACAACCCAATGTTACCAGTATTGGTAATTTAAGCTCGTTAATAGTAAATGGAAACATTACCACTCAAGGCATCATTGCTGGCTTGATTATTGGTCCGCTGCGTACAGGCAATCAACCCAACATCACAGGAGTTGGCAACCTGGCAAGTTTAACAGTGCTGGGCAATGTATCTACAGGCAATGTAAGTGGGGCAACAGGACAATTTACAAATGTAGTTGGCACTTTACTTACTCCTGCACAAACCAATATAACAAGTGTAGGGACTTTGACCAGTCTGGCTGTGTCAGCCAATGTAGATGCTGGCAACCTAAATCTGGTAGGCAACACAACTGCTTTCCGAGTAACAGCCACTGATGGCTTGTTTGGAACTATAATTACAGGCAATCAAAGCAACATTACTAGAATTGGTACATTGAGCAATCTGGCAGTGTCAGCCAATGCCAATGTGGGCAACTTGAGAGCCAATGGCACAGTTGTGGCAACCAATTTTGTAGGTACCATTGTTACTCCTAGCCAGACCAATATCACTGAAATTGGAACATTGGCCAACATCACTGTGAGCAACAATATTACCCTGGGTGGCAATATTATTACCGGTGGTAACACCTATGTCACTGTTAAAGAAGCCTACGCTGAAGTATTTGCTGCCACAATAATTACAGGCACTTTGCTGAATGGTTTTTTGACCAATGCCGTACAACCCAATGTAACCACAGTGGGCACACTAACCAATTTGAATGTGTCTGGCGCTGCCACAGTAAGCAGTTTGACTTCAAACAGCACTGCCAATGCCACAACATTCTATGGTAACCTAATAGGTGACACAGCTACCATTACCGGCAACGTCACTGCTGCCAATGTCAGCACAGGACAAATCAACGCCAGCGGCAATATCAATGCCAGCAACATCAATGTTGTTTCAAATGTTGTTGTACAAAATGTGCTGTTGGCTACCACAGGTGTGTTCAACAATGTAAGTGCTACCATTGTAACCAATTTACAACCGTTTATTAACACTCTAGGTACATTGACCGAACTGCGAGTCAATGGTCCTGTTGAAATCACAGGAACACAGTTTGTAACCGACGACTTGTATATCACCGGCAATCTTTTTGTCAATGGTAACACAACCACTGTAAGCGCAGGCAATGTAACCACCAATGACAAAGATCTTACATTGGCCAACAATGTAGTTAATTCTACCGCGGCTCGCAACAGCGGATTGTACATTGGTGCTGGTGGTGCGTTTGGAAGTTTTTACATTTATGACGATGTCTGGACCACTCCTAATGCGCTGGCTGTGACAGGCAATGTAACAACTGGCAATGTTTCTGGTGGTACTGGTTCATTTACCAACCTACGTGGAACTATACTGGATCCTGCACAGACAAATATCACCAGTATTGGCACACTGACTGCACTGACTGTGTCCGGCGGTATTACAGGCACGTTGCTGACCAATGCTCAGCCGTTTATTACGCAAATTGGTACACTACCAAATCTCACAGTGACAGGCAATGTCACAACGGGCAATGTGTCTGGTGCTACAGGTACGTTTACCAACATTCGCGGATTGTTGTTGGATCCTTCACAGGTCAATATAACTTCAGTTGGAAATCTTGACCAGCTGATTGTGGTTGGCAATGTCAGTTCGGCCAATGTCAGTACAGGTTTGGTCAATGCTACGCAACTGCGTGGTACTTTGCTGACCAATGCTCAACCTAATATCACCAGCGTGGGCAATTTAACATCATTGGCTGTGGACGGAATAGTAACTGCCCAAGGATTTAATTTCAGTACCATTGGATCGCAATTTGCTATTGCCAACCTAGAGGTAACTTCTAATGCAGCAATCAACAACCTAAATGTTTCCGGCACTGCCAACCTTGGAATTATTAGCGGCACTTTGCTAACTAACTCACAGCCGTTCATCACAGAAATTGGTACTTTGCCCACTCTCACTGTGACAGGCAATGTGTCGACAGGTAATGTGAGTGGAACAACTGGATCATTTACCAATGTCACTATAGTATCACATGTGACAGCCAACACCGCATCGTTTGCGGGCAATGTTACCACAGGCAACGTCAGTGCCAATACTGGTGTATTCAACAACATTGTTGGTACATTGTTAACTCCGTCGCAGACCAATATAACTGCTGTGGGTGTGCTAGACAGTTTGTCAGTTACTGGCAATTTGAGCGCCGGCAATATCAATACCAGTACAGGACAGTTTGATAACATTCAGGCCAATGTATTAAATTTACAGACTATTGCTGCGACCGGTAATGTTACCACTGGTAACATATCTGCCGACACTGGCGCATTCGTCAACATTGTTGGCACTTTGTTGACTCCGGTACAGAGTACCATAACCACGGTTGGCACTCTTACACAAGTAAACACAACAGGCAATGTCACAGCGTCAGGCACTGTGTCTGCTGTCGGCAATATTTCTGCAGCAAATGTAGTAAGCAGTGGTAATGTTTATGGTACAATTGCCACAGGATCACAGCCTTACATCACATCTCTTGGTAATCTAGGAAACATCAATGTCAGCGGCACAATTACAGGCAATGTGTCAGCAACCCTATTGACTGGGTATTTAACTACATCTATTCAACCAAACATCACCGAAGTTGGATTGCTAGCCAGTCTGTCTGTTCAAGGTAACATTGGAGCACAGGCCATCAGTGTAACCAATGGTAATTTCCTAGAATTAGAAGGGGTGTTACTAACCAATGTGCAGCCTCATATTACCAATCTTGGGACACTTACTTCGTTGTCTGTAACAGGCAATGTGGCCAGTGCAAATGTAACAACTGGTAATTTAACTACCACAGGCAATATCACCAGCGCACAATATATCATTACAAGTGCCGACTTGCTAGGTACCAATCTTGTTGTGACGGCCAATGTAAATGCAGGCAACGTTGTTGCACTAGCAAATGTCACTGCCAATAACATTACATCGGTCAATACACTGGCGTCAAACTCGTTGGTAATCAGTGGGAATACAGATCTCAGTAATTTGACAGTTAGTGGTAATGTTGTGTTCACATCGGGCAATGTAACCGCGCTGAGTGCCAATGTTTCTACATTGGCTCTAACTACCGGAAACATCACTGTTGCCAATATCATTGTAACAGGTACCACAGATGCTATTAACGCTGCCACTGGAGCAGTGATAGTCACAGGTGGCTTGGCTGCTAATACAATCTGGACCGGTGATAGAATAGCCAGCGGCGGTAACTTGTTGGCAGGTGGTAATTTGATCATCGGTGGCAATGCATACTTCTATGACTCGGTATATTTGTTTGATACCAGTGGAAATGCGGCCGGAATATTTTCCAATGTGGCAAATGTACAACTATTCCCAAGCACCACAACGCTGCTGGAAATAGGCGGCGAAGCCACAACGGTAAACATAGGTGCCATAAGCGGCTTTGGTAATACCACAATTAGAAACGATCTAACACTTCAAGGTGGATTGTTCTTGCTGGGCGGCTGGGGCGAAGTAGGAATTGGTAATGTTATTATTAACAACGACCTACAGGCCAACAATGCGTTTCTGACCAGCTCGTTGTATCTAGGTGGCGGTATCAATGCCAACGCTGGTATGACTCTCAATGGCAGTATCACAGCCAACGGTAGTATCACAGCAACTGGTAGTATCACAGCCAATGGTAATATAATTGTAGGCGGCAATGTATCGCAAGTTGATACACTTACTGGCAACAGTGTAATATTGTCCAACATTATCAGTATTGGAAATCAACTCACAGTTGGCAACAGTGGCGCTGGCAGCGCAACTTCTAGAAACAATTATGCCACAGGTACCATGATTGTCAATGGTGGCGCAGGTATTAGAGGCAATGTCACTGTTGGTATAATTGGTAATTCCAATGCGAATGTCATTATCCACAGTGTGGTTCCTGGCATTGGCGCCAATACCGGTGCTCTACAGGTGCAAGGCGGAACTTACATTGGCGGCAACTTGTTTGTTGGCGGTGAAACTACATTTGTGGGCAACGTTAACGTAGGTGACTTTAATCCAGAACAATTGAATGACACGCCCATCGGCCAACTGATACCAAGATCTGGTGCATTTACTGACCTTCGTATTGCCAACGTCAGACCTGCTGTTCGTCCAACGATTAACTTTGACTTTAGCAACGCAGGGCAGTTGGATCCGGTGTTGAGTTATTCTAGAACTGGTGATGCCACATACTTTGATCAACAGGGCAACTTGCGTGTGGCTAGACCACATATTCCTAGATTTACTCATGATCCTGCAAATGGATTACCGATGGGTATTTTGATTGAGGAATCTAGGACTAATATCATCCAGCAAAGCAACGGCTTTGCAAATGCCAGCGCATGGACTGTGACAGATGTAACAGTATCTACAGCGACCAAAACCGACAGCCCAGATGGCACATTCAACGCATTCAGGATTACAGACTTTGCAGCCAATGCCATACATGGTATCTATCCTGCTGTGGCAGTGCAATCCGTACTAACTCTTGGTGTAACTTACACGGCCAGTGCATTTGTCAAACCCGATGAAATTGATCAGTGTTCTATTATCTTTATTAACGAGGGTAATCCAAGCATTTTTGATCTTAGTTTAGGCATTGTTAGCGACGAAGGACCACAATATCGCAGTTCGATCAGCACACTGGCCAACGGATGGTACAGAATTCAAAGCACAGTGCAAAAAACCAATACCAGTGGTAATGTAATCTTGGCACTAGCCGACGGTGGCGCAATTGAATTTACCGGTACAGGATCGCAAGGTTTACATGCGTACGGCTTCCAACTTGAGGAAGCAGCATTTGCCACAAGTTATATTCCAACAACCAACGTGGCTGCTACTCGTGGCACCGATAACTTAACAATCTCCAATACTGAATTCTTACGCAAATACAACAACCAAGAAAACACAGTAGTGATAGACAGCGTGATTGGCTACAGACCAACCAGCGAAATTACCAACTTGCAAAGAGGCACTTTGTTGAGTTTCAGCGATGGTACAGTCAACAACAGAATAACCATGCTGATAGAAAACCGTAATGCTCCTGTTGATAGGTCAGCTAACCTGGTTATCTATTCAAGTGGTGTGTTGCAAACCAACGTTAATATTGCGTTGGCCAACCTCAATAGCACAACCACAAATACAAAACTAGGTGTGTTCTTCAGAGCCGGAGTTATTGGACATTCGTTCTTGGGCAATGGCAGCGTAGTTGCAGGCAGTGGCAATATCAGCACAGCTATCAACCAAATGAGCATTGGCTCCGGCCCAGGCACAGGTGTTCTAAATGGTACTATCAGCAAGATTCAGGTATATTCTGGCATAGTAACCGGCGATGAACTGTACACTCTAACAAGGTAATAGGAAACACAATGTCAATATTAATTATTGGAAATAGACCCAATCAGGTACCAACAAATGCTGATCTGGGCAGCATGGCTTTCCAAAACGTTGATCCATATGTTGGAACCAGAAGCATAAATCTGTCAGTTCCAGCAGCCACTACATCAGTGCTAGACAGTTTCAGCATTCATCAATATAGGACTGCCAAATACGTTGTGCAGGCCACTTATTCCACTGTGGTATATGCAAGCGAGATTTTATTAACCCATGACGGCACCTATGTATACACAACTGAATTTGCTAGATTGACCAACCAACCTACATCACTGTTGGCAACTTTTGATGCAGTTCTAAGCAGTGATCAAATCAATTTTAGATTTACAAACAATGTAGGACAAGCTGTGACTGTTACTGCAACTCGAATCGCCATAAACTCTTGACGATCTATAGCATGGATAAATATGAGGACTAGGAAACAAAAATGGCGATAAGCGAAATTAACACAGGGGCAACACCCAACGACGGAACTGGTGACAGTATTCGCGATGCCTTTAATAAAGTTAATAACAACTTTACGTTTTTAGACGAGGCCAGACTTAATCTGACCACAGGCAATCTGGTGGCCACTGGTAATATTTCTTTGCGAGCCAATGTTCCCAGCTATTGGACAGGTACTTATTATCTAAATGGCGTGCAAATTGCCACAGTGGGCACACTGTTCTCTGGTGGTACTGTTTCTGACCCAACTATTTTTCAGGCTACTACTCCTAGCACCAGTAATATCACCGGTGCAGTTACAGTAGCTGGAGGTCTTGGTGTTGCTGGTACCTCATATCTTTCTGCACTAAACGCTCGTTCGTTGGTTGTTGAACAAAACATTAGCGGCGCCACACTAAGCATTGGTGGTGTGGCACAATTAGATGCTGCGGTTGCTACCGGCAATCTTACCACAACAGGCACCAATTCAACCTCGGGAAATTTGAGTGCAGCCAATGTAGCTGCATTCAAAGGAACTTTTACCCAGTTGGTTGGCACGTTATTGAGCAATACTCAACCTCATATCACTGGACTGGGTACATTGACTGATCTTGCTGTAGTTGGAAACATCAGCGCAGCAAACATCACATTGTCGTGGGGGCAAGTCACAGCAACTAGAGCAGTTATAACTGCAAATGCTACAGTAGGATCAAATCTTTTGGTAACAGGATCAACTGCCATTACCGGCAACGTGGTCACAAGGCATATTGATTCTGGCATAGGCACATTCGCCAATCTCACAGTAAACTCAATTCCAACAGTTAAAAGTGTTACTACCAAAGAGTATGTGACTTCTACTGTGGTTGGATTTGCAATTGGACTAGGATCATAATCGGAGTAATTTCTAAATGGCAAAAAGACAAGTTCGAAAATATCAATTTGTACCAGGAGCACCTGGTGCAGGATACATTGTGGTGGAAGGCAAGCAAGACCTTTACAAACTGCTGCTTATCACCAACGTCACCCGTGGCATAATCTATTACAACTTTGCCGACACTCAAAACACAGGGGCATCGATAGTTTACAGACCCGGCGGTATCAAAACCAGCACATCAGACACCAGTGTGGTTACCTACGACAATGTGCCTGCAGGTACTGGAACCATTGGAAGTGCCCTGCTGCAAAACGGAATCACGCTGGGCGAAACTTACATTTACATCACCAACATTGATACAAGCACTCACAGTGCAAATGACCAGATTAGTATTTTTATTGAAGAACAATATCAACTGGTGCGCACTTGGAACGACTTTGGTACAGATGCGATTGAACGTCAGCGTGTCGCCAATCCACAATCACAGATTGACGCAGACTTTGAATATGGGCTGCAAGGAACCAAGTGGCAAGGATTTGAACAGGTCAATCAGTATCCCAGTGTGTATGAATTTCCAGGCAACGAACTGTCTTTCAGTGCTATTGAATCAGACAATTCCAACCCCAGCTTGATAACTATCACAGCATCTGGTCATGATCTTGACGTCAATGATCCGTTCACTGTGCAACAGGTTGATGTCAACGCACCCGGCTTCACACGAGCCCAGGGTACATCATTGGTAGCCTTTGCAACACCTGGTGTATCGTTTTCTTACTATGCCAAAGGTCAAGTAACACCATTTTGGCTAGGAACCAACAACAGCATTATCAGCCCCAGAACCATTGTTCGCAAGGGCGGTTTTTACTCCGGCGCAGATTTACCTGCTATTCAATTCAGCAGCAATGGCGGTACTCCCAGTGCTATTACTGTTCATTTCAGCTCACCGCACGGCTTTACGCCCGGCATGCCACTTATGGTTGGTGCAGATGGCGCAGTGTATCCTAATTTACCAGGTGCATACTATGCAAATAGTATGCCTACTCCCTACCAGGTACAGTTTGTAGCAAGAGGGCAAGTGGTAACAGGAGGCAATGTTGCACCCAATGGCAGTAACAAGCTGGTGATCTATACTCGTAATGATGGATTTTTCTTGCACAGGCCCGGCGATGGTGGAGTGCTCATGGGCACAGCCAGTGCAGCGCACGGGGCAAGTGCTACACGTCAAAGTAAAAAATATTTCCGTTACCAGTCTGGTAAGGGATTTTTATACACCACTGGTGTGTTGTTTGCGCCCAACTACGACGTGGCCAACGTGCGTTCTATCAACGGCGTTGTGTCAGCAGGATCTGCGAATGTGAGAATTCAAACCAGCGTTCCGCACGGTTGCCAAGTTGGTGCTGTGATTAGACTTACAGGTGTAGACACAGGTGGCTACAGCGGTCAATACACAGTTGCAGCCATTGGTAGCGATATTGAATTGTATGCAGCAGCACACAGTACCTTGTCAAATCTAGTAGGTGATATCAGCAGAGTGCCCAAATTGTATATGACCAATTGGCACGGAGCCTGTATTCGCACTGGCCCGCATGATGATGCCAATGGCATGTTCTTTGAATACGATGGAAGATATTTCAACGTGGTCAAACGTACCAGCACTTTGCAACTGGCTGGTACTGCTACCTTCACTCCCAACGACAACATCATACGTGGGGTCAACACTCTTTGGAGTAACCAGCTCAAGATTGGCGATCGCGTGGTCATCAAAGGCATGGTACACAAGGTAAACTTTATTACCAGTGCAACAGAAATCTCTGTAACTCCAGATTTCCGCGGCACAGCCACCACGTCCGGCAACTACATGTACAAAGTTGAAGAAACTCGTATACAACAACAGGACTTCAACTATGACACAGCAGATGGCAATGGACCTAGTGGCTATAAAATGGACCCCAACCACATGCAAATGGTTGGCATACAATTTACCTGGTATGGTGCTGGTTTCATGGACTTCATGGTACGTGGAACAGATGCTAACTTTATCATTCTGCACAGAATGAAACAAAACAACATCAACGTTACTGCTTCCATGCGTTCGGCTAACCTGCCTGTGCGATACGAAGTCAACAATGAAGCGTCAAATGGTGTTGTGGCTTTGCGAACTTCGGGTAGCTTGAGTGCAGCCGAAACCGGAACCATGGAGATCAGCGACGGTACGTTCTTCCCAGATTCTGGTTTTATCTACATGAACTATGAACTGATCAAGTATAACAGCATTGATAGAAACGACACTCCGTATCCTACGCTGAATGGTCTTACTCGATGCGCACCACTGCCATTGTTCCTGGGCGGAACACAAAGAACAGTGCATGGACGCCCAGACCCTCAAAGTCATGGAGAAGGATCCGGTATTGAACTAGTCAGTTTAACAGCAAGTCCAAACATGAGTCACTGGGGTAGTTCCTATATCATGGACGGTGGATTTGACCTAGATAGAGGATATGCGTTCTCGTACTCACAAACGCCAACTCGAGTATACAGCAATCTCACAGCGTATTTTGGTATTAGATTGGCTCCTAGTGCCAGCAACGGCTTGACTGGTGACCTTGGTGTCAAAGAGTTGCTGAACCGAGCACAATTGTTGTTGCAGGATGTGGACGTGACAGTGGGCAATGTGCGTGTGGCTGTGGCGGCAGGTGACACTCCAGGTCTGGCAAGAGAGCAAATAGGAGCCAATGCCACAATCATTGTACAGGGCATTCTCAACCCTTCAAACTATGATGAAGTGTCAGAAACCTGGACACCACTGAATGCAACTGGGTTTGGCAATCAGCCAAGTTTCACGCAAATTGCTGCAACTCCTACTTTTACCACAGGAACCGCAGCAGTAGCAGGCGAAAAAATATTTGAGTTTGTTGCCAGCCCTGGCCAGCTTAATCAGCTGGATCTAAGCAATATCAAAGAGCTGACTCAAAGCGCAATTGGTGGCCGAGGCACATTCCCCAATGGTTCAGACACACTGTACATTAATATGGCATTATATCCCACTGACACAACAGGGCAACGTATAATTGGCAATGTAAGCGCAACCCTGCGTTGGAACGAAGCTCAGGCCTAATGCAGTTTTGCAGTTCCATAAATACGTAAAATGGAACAAGCATGGCAAATATACAGTGGATAACTGCCGAGGGAGACCTAGGCACCTACGCCGAAAATTTAGAGTTTAGCCTACAGCTTGAGGTGCAGGATCCTTTGACGCCTGCACCGCAGGCTGGTTTTGACCCTAGAGACAGCATATCAGGCAATGGGTTAATCGGGCAAGTGGCAGGCAACATCGAAGCTGCCAAAACTGTGTGGGCGTTTTCTACGCTCAACTTCCCTGGGTCAGTAATGACCGGTGCTTTCCCTAACGAATCAAACCCAGCTCCTATAACCGCTTCAGCGCAGGAATTTACCTATCCATATCGTGGCGGACTGGCCACTGTGGCTCAGAATCTTGAATCAATCCCCGCAACAGGTCCTATTGCATTCAGTTCAGTTGGTTTGTTTTTCTACGGGCCTGGCAATGGCACACAGGTAGTTGGGCAAGCCAGCACAGTGTGGAATGTAAATGCAGTGGCAGTGGACATACCTCAACAGGATCAATACAGTGGAACCACGTCACGTACTGGGCAATATCACTATAGAACCAGCGGCTTCACACATACCGATGCATGGGCTCGGATTCCTCAATGGCGGTCAGGATTTACTCACGCCAATGGGCACAGCAAAATACTAGGCTGGGCAGCCGACGGCTTTCCTATCTACGGCCCTTATGGTTACGAAGACCCTATGAGTGCCAGTGCAGTTGTGCGCATGCAAAGTGGGTACACTGCCAGCGTCAAGATAAATCGTCCTAGGCCGATTAACGTAGCAATAGTTCCTGGTGTTTATACCACAGCCATGGTCACTGTAAACAACACAGCTGGATTGTTTGCTGGACAATTGCTACGAGGACCTTGGCCAGAAGGCACAATAAAGATCCTGCGTGTTGAGTCAGGAAGATTGTTGTTGAACTCAGTTCTTCCAACAGAAATCACAGCAACCACAAGAATACAAGCAGTATGGCCCTTGGGAAGTTTTATTGAAGACTATGACTATACATTTCCTCAGGGTACAAATCTTGATGCACGTAATGGCAGGTACTGTGTTACTCCTGATTTTCCCGCGGGAACCTATGCTTATTTCATGACAGAAGATTTGAACGGTGTGCCTACCTATCCTTATATACTAGGTCCCGAATACTACGGTAGCACTTCGCCCGACACCGTGCCTGGACAAGCAAACATAGACCCTGATCCTGTTACAACATCATTCAAAATATTAAGCGGCGCCTTGCCCAAGGGACTGCAACTTCAAACCAATGGATTGATTTACGGTTTCCCGCAGGTGGTAGAAACTGGAGACAATGTAGCAAGAAGTTACAGATTTACAGTAAGAGCCAGCAACATTAGAGGCCAAGTTGCTGACAGAACATTTACAATCAGTGTAAACAAGATCATACCACCTGTGATATTGGCCACTGGTGTACGAGGCGAAGGTCTCAACAGCACAGTTGGTAACATTGATTTAGCTTTTACCAATCGCGGATCAGGATATTTTTCAGCCAACGTCCAAGCCTTAATAGGAGCACCAGACCAAGCAGATGGTGAACAGGCTCTAGCTGGCAAAGTGCATCTTTTTGCCAATGGCGCAATACAAAATGTTTCAATAACCAGGGCAGGATCTGGTTACAATTCAATACCTGCCATAACATTTACAGGTGCAAACACTGTGGCAGCATCTGCTACCATCACTGGACTCACTGCAAGTGGTAGAGAAAATCTAGGATTCTATTTTGATGGCGACCCAGTAAGTATTCAAATTAACACGCTAGAAGTCAGCCCCACTGGAGTGCTTGAATGGAAGGTTGTGCAAGGCAACTTACCACCCGGACTGTCATTGAATCAAAATGGTTTGATCAGCGGCTTCGCATTGGCACCACCTGCGGCAGGTCCATCTGGCAGTGCGGCCTACGATGTTGGTGACTATGATGATTTTGTTTATGATTTTGAAGGAGTAGCAGACAGCAGAATCTATCTGTTTACTATAAGAATTTTCAATGGCATAAATTATGTTGACCAAAAATACAAAGTGGGCATCTACGACAAGACTTTCTTCTTGGTCGACAATGAGGTAATTACTGCTGATACAACACTATACTCAGCAGACCGCGACGGATATCAATATCCCAGTATTCTCACGCCTCCAGACAGTCTTCCTACTGTGCGTCAACTACAAAGTTATGCTTATCAGTTCAAAGCATACTACAGCAATCCAAATGTTCCAGTAAAATGGAGCATAGATGCTGGGGGGCCTGCAAGGTTTGACCAAGGAGCAGCACCTTTTCCAGATGACCAAGGAAGATTTTATAATTTGGTTCCGTTTGACGGAAAAAGTTTTGATCAAACAGATCTGTCATTGCCTTCGGGTATTTTTATCGATCTTGAAACAGGTTGGTTACTGGGAACAATTGGCAATGTCACAGCTCAAGAAAGTAATTTTGAGTTTTCTGTCACAGCCTATGTAGATATCCCTATCAGTGAAACTGTTACCAGTCGCAGATCCAGCGTACCAGTAGCTTTCAGCCTTCGTGTGCTAGGTGATGTTGAAGACCTGGTGACATGGATTACCGACGGTGATCTTGGTACAATTGATAATGGACAAATTAGTACATTGTTGGTACAGGCCGAAACTACCAAGGGCACAGCATTGACCTATAGAGTCAAAAGCGGCCAATATCTTAGAATACCACAAGGTTTACGATTGTTAAACAATGGATTGATAAGTGGTCGTACCAGTTTTGACTTTTTCAGCTTGGATAGAAACACAAGCCAAATTACCTTTGATCAAACAACAAACACCTACGACAGTAAATTTGTTTTTACTGTAATTGCAGAAGATGCATCTGGAACAGTATTTGGTGAGCGTGAATTCAGTCTTGTCGTAAAAAATGTCAACATACGTCCATACGAAAACTTATACCTAAAAGCGTTGCTGCCAGCGCCTTTGCGTCAGGTGTTTCGTTCAATTGTTACCGACGAGCGTTTGAGCAGCGAGGACTTGATCTATCGCAGTAACGATCCTTACTTTGGTGTACATTTGGATTTGACCATGTTGGCTCAGGTCGGAATCAAGGCCGAAACAGCAGCGGTCTACATCGATTCTATGTCAGATTATCACTACGACAAAAGAGTAAATTTTGGCACCATCAAAAAAGCAGTGGCAAGAAACATTGATGGCACTATAAAATATGAGGTATTGTATGTTGAGGTTTTTGATTACAATGACAAAAACACAGCTGGTACTACTATTGCAAAAATAAACAACAATCCTAGAGATCTTGGACTGGTCGATTCAGCAGTGCTTACATCAGAAGATCTTTATAGTGTAGATGACAGAATAACACGAACTGAAGATTTTGGCACTGTAGATGACGATAACATTATCGGTGACAATCAGGTCTACAGCAATAGCTTTGCAAACATGCAAAATGAAATTGCAACGGGTATAGGATACGAATTCCAAGGAGCATTGCCAGAGTGGATGCTCAGTGTTCAGCCAGGCACAGGTGTTCCGCTGGGGTTTGTGCGAGCATTGGTTCTGGCGTATGCAAAACCAAACCAAGGCGATAAATTGCTGTATCGTTATCAGGCCAGTCTGGAACAAAGCGGCTATGGTGTGAGTGACATCATGAACACGTTTAGATTTGTAGCTGACAGATATCAATGGGACCGCACTCTCAGTGTCAACTACGATCCTGACTCAGGAACATTTATTCCCAGCACAACCACAACTTTTGACCGTGTGCCAGCTGCTGGCTTTATAGACAAAGGTGCATGGTTACCTCGAGATTCTTCTGTTAGTACTCGTATCAACAGTTTGGCATATGGTAATAATCAATACATAGCAGTTGGTGAACGCAGCTCGATACTAACCAGTGGCAGTGGCGCAACCTGGACCTTGGAAACACAAAGAGCAGATCTCACTTATTCTTTGGGCCTTGTAGCAAATTTAACTGCTGGCGCAACTGCATTGTCATTTAGTTATAACGAAGAATTAAGTGTAGGCGACGAAGTCTTACAAGAAAACCTGTTTGACAGCAACACCAGAAGCTATATCAGTTCGGTTGGTTACGCTATCAGGCTCAGCGCGAATCTTGCCAATACTATTACATCTGGAACTGCTATCGAGTTCATCAGCTATCGCGATGGCAGTACCTTCCAATTACTTTTAGGGTCCACTGCCACAGCAGGCACCAATCAACTGCATTTCAGCAACGTTGCTGCCATTGAAAAAGGTTTTGGTGTATATCAAGCGGGTATAGACCTGACCAATGCTACTAACGTTTCTACAGTTAGCGGTAACACTGTCTCAATGTTTAGATCTACAACTGCATCTATTCCCAGCAACACTCAAATTGAATTTGATAATCTAGCAGGTAATGTGATAATAGCAAGCACAGCAAATGTTACCACAGCTAATGCCAACGTGATTGTGTTCACAAGCAATCTAGAATTCTTGAGTAATAGTCATTTCATGCGTATTGTAAGCATGGATCAAAATACCTCGGTACAGTCTAAATTCACATATATTGATATCACAGCAGGTCCAACCTCCACACTATTGGCAGGATCTGAATTGACGTTCCAACATAGAATTACCAGCAATGCTGCCACAGGCTCTAGTACAATTTCATTCAGCAACACCAACCGGCTGGCAATTGGCACAGAAGTTTTCAATGTTACCACAGAATCAAATACAACCGACCGCAGTTCTTGGCCGGCAGTGGATCCTGCAGGAACACAACTTTTTATCCAGGTGCCGCTCAATGCTATCAACGGTGATGTGTTCCCTGGTATGAAAGTTGTAGGTCCTGGATTGCCAGACAGTGCCGTGATTAGAGAATTTACTGCCAATGCAACTTATGCCAACGTGCATGTGACATTTACAAGCAGCACTGTTGAAGCCAGATCAAATGTGGCTTTGACTTTCCAAACTCCTGCTGTGGTCAATGCAGGTACAACTATTATTGGTAAAACCAACAACAGCATCACTTTGAGTGAGCCGTTGAATGCTGATATTTTGATTGGTACAGATAACACGATCTCGTTTGGTTTGACTAGTGTTGTATTGAACACAATCATATACACAGGCGAACGTTGGTTAGCGGTGGGCGACAGAGGGCTGGTGATTGACAAATTGCCAGGCGATAGATCATTTGGACAAAGATTTGGTTTGGTTTACGGTGATTTGCAAAGCGTTTACTATTCCTATGACTCAAACACCGATTCCTATGTTTATGTGGCTGTGGGCAACGAAGGTGTTGTAATTAGAAGCACTGATATAGACAACTGGAGTTTGCCGATCGTCACACTGGCCAACCGAACACTTAGAGCAGTTCATCATTACAACGGTGAATGGATCGCGGTGGGCGAAGGTGGTCAAATCATTCGCAGCCTAGACGGCGGAGTTTCTTGGACCCTGGATACCTCAACCACAACCCTAAACTTGTACGATGTAAAATATCTAGGAGGACAGTGGCTAATGGTGGGTGACGGCGGTAATGTTTGGTTGAAGGCAGCAGGTGCGCCAACATGGCAACGCTACAGCATTGGAGGCACAGACAGTTTGAGATCTGTGGTGTTTATCAACAATTCTTACTATGTAGTGGGCGCAAGGGGAACCATTGCTATCAGCCTTGAGG
>JACCDO011445056.1_pt1 | contig 27661 bp, 27 predicted proteins | sample 7446101 | NCBI WGS metagenome assembly JACCDO01 (sample SAMN15323440, study PRJNA562643) | freshwater metagenome | isolation source: river surface water | place: USA:Blue River Watershed | collected 2017-08-16
AATGACCGTGCTAATGCCGTCATCCAATAAACGCTCAATTGTTTCTAAATCACGAATGCCGCCGCCTAGCTGAACCGGTACCTCATCACCTACCGCTTTCAAAATCGATTTAATCGCGGATTCATTTTTGAGTCTTCCAGCAAAAGCGCCATTCAAATCCACCAGATGCAAACGTCTAGCGCCTTTACTAATCCAGTGAGCAGCCATTGCACCAGGATCTTCAGAAAAGACAGTGGCTTTATTCATGTCACCTTGTTCTAATCGAACACAGTGACCATCTTTAAGGTCAATTGCAGGAATCAGCAGCATAGTGAAACATTAAAAATCATTAAGGTTGCCAAGAAACAAAATTTTGGTACAGCTTTAATCCATATTCTGCGCTTTTTTCTGGATGAAATTGCGTTGCAAAAATATTATCCCTTGCAACAGCAGAAGTAAACCATTCTCCATATTCTGTTGAACCCACAACATCGTTTTTATGGTGTGGTTTTACATAGTAACTATGCACAAAGTAAAAACTGGTTAAATCAGGAATTCCCTGCCAAATGGGATGTGACCGATCTTGACGCACCTGATTCCAGCCCATATGTGGCACTTTAAATGCAGATCCATCGGCCTGCTTTTTGCCGGCGAGATTAAAACGCAACACTTCACCTGAAATCAAGCCTAAACATGGCGTCCACTCTTCGCTGGGTCGTACCTCGGCGCTTTTGTCGAACAACATCTGCTCCCCAACACAAACTCCCAGCAGGGGCTTATTTTTAGATGCTTCGAGCAAGGCTTCTTGAAGACCCGAGTCTTCAAGATGCTTCATGCAGTCGGGCATGGCGCCTTGTCCAGGCAGAATAACTCGATCGGCACCTCGAATCTCTTCAGGCTGATGCGCAATGATCACGTTGTCATTTGGGGCCACATGATGACAAGCCTGATACACAGAGCGAAGATTGCCCATTCCGTAATCAACGATGGCAATAGTTTGCGCCAAAATTTAACCTATCTTTGCAGTGATCAAAAGGGCAACTAGAAAATCTAGATTAGAGGCTGCCTTTAGTAGATGGAACCGCACCAGATGCACGTGGGTCAATAGTCAAAGCCATGCGCAATGCACGTCCAAATGCCTTAAAGACGGTTTCAATTTGGTGGTGCGCATTAATACCGCGTAGGTTATCAATATGCAAGGTCACGCCCGCATGGTTAACAAACCCACGGAAGAACTCGATACTCAAATCAACATCGAAATCGCCAACCCGTGCACGTGTAAATGGAACATTAAATTCCAGACCAGGACGGCCAGAGAAATCAATAACAACCCGAGAGAGAGTTTCGTCCAAAGGAACATAAGAGTGTCCGTAGCGAGTAATGCCCGCTTTGTCCCCAACAGCCTTTGCAAAAGCTTGTCCCAAAGTAATGCCCACATCCTCAACAGTGTGGTGATCATCAATATGGGTATCTCCGTTTGCCACCACTTTCAGATCGATCATGCCATGACGAGCAATCTGATCAAGCATGTGATCTAAGAAAGGTACGCCTGAGGCCAGTTCAGCCTTACCAGTACCATCTAAATTGATGGAAATTTGAATTTTCGTTTCCGAGGTGTTTCGTGTGACGTCGGCTTGCCGCATGCTTCATTACGCCGCGAGGCGAAGTGTTGATTGAAGCCTCATAATATCATTCCTACAAGATATTGAAATACTGATAAGACCCGCTTTCTTTCTGAATTTAGAGCAGAGAACCCTCATGAGCCACTTTTGGAGCCCCGTCGTTCAAACCCTAACCCCCTATACCCCGGGGGAACAACCGCAAATGCAAAGATTGGTGAAGCTCAACACCAACGAGAGCCCCTATGGCCCATCGCCAAAGGCCTTAGCTGCCATTTCTCAGCAGGTCAATAGCGATCTGCGCCTTTATCCAGATCCAGAAAGCACAGCACTAAAACAAGCTATTGCATCCTTGCATGGCTTAAACCCAGATCAGATTTTTGTTGGGAATGGTTCAGATGAAGTCTTGGCTCATGTATTTGCAGGATTACTTAAGCACGATAAACCTGTGTGCTTTCCGGACATTACTTATAGCTTTTATCCTGTCTACTGCAAACTATTTGACATTCGATACACCACCATTCCGCTGGGTAACGATTTTGAGATCAATCTTAACGATTACAAACAACCTAATGGTGGAATTATTTTTCCTAATCCGAATGCGCCCACAGGAAGATCTATACCTCGCTCTGAAATTGAAAAGTTGCTAGCAAGCAATCCCGATTCGGTCTTGGTTATTGATGAAGCCTATGTCGATTATGGAACCGAATCTAGCATTCCTTTGTTGAAGGGAGATTGCTGCCCAGAAAATCTATTGATAGTTCATACCCTCTCAAAATCACGAGCTCTGGCTGGTCTACGCATTGGCTTTGCTGTCGGTCATCCCAAATTGATTGAAGGTTTGGAGCGTGTAAAGAATAGTTTTAACTCCTATCCGCTTGGCCGTCTTGCGCAAGCAGGTGCTATTGCCGCTATTGAAGATCAAACCCACTTAGAAGAAACGAGCGCTAAAGTGATGCGCAGCCGTACTGAGTTGGTAAACCAACTCCGATTATTGGGCTTCGAGACATTACCTTCAACTGCTAATTTTATTTTTACGCGACATCCAAAACATGCTGGCAGCAAACTGTATCAATTATTGAGAGAGCGCGGCATTATCGTGCGCCATTTCAAATTACCGCGTATTGAAGAATTTCTACGAATCACTATCGGAACCGATGAGCAGTGCAATGAACTCGTCTTTGCACTTAAAGAAATTATTTCTTGAGACGCATTTCTGCTGCCCGAGCGTGGGCTTGCAAACCTTCGCCATGCGCCAGCGTACTGGCAACTAAGCCCAAGGTCTGAGCTCCGCCTTCGCTTACTTCAATCATGCTTGAGCGCTTAATAAAGTCATAAACCCCTAATGGGGAGGAAAAACGGGCAGTACGGGCGGTTGGTAATACATGGTTGGGGCCTGCACAGTAATCACCCAATGATTCACTCGTGTAGTTACCCATAAAAATGGCGCCAGCATGACGGATTTTTTCTGCCCATAGACGGGGCTCAACAGCACAAATTTCAAGATGTTCTGCAGCAATTGCATTGGCTATCTCACATGCCTCATTCATATCTTTCACTTTGATAAGAAGGGCACGATTTACCAAAGATGCTTCTATCACATTCGCTCTAGGCATCTCAGACAACAAACGATCAATACTGGCTTGCACTTGATCAATAAAGGCGGAATCGGGACAAAGCAATATCGACTGTGCTTGTTCGTCATGCTCGGCTTGCGAGAATAAATCCATAGCAACCCAATCAGGGTTACTTGTACCATCACATATCACTAAGATCTCTGACGGACCTGCAATCATATCGATGCCGACCGTACCAAATACTCTGCGCTTTGCTGCAGCAACATATGCATTGCCTGGTCCAACAATCTTATCTACCGAAGGAATGGACTGTGTACCAAAGGCAAGAGCGCCAACAGCTTGAGCGCCGCCAATCGTAAAGACACGATCTGCGCCAGCAATAAATGCGGCTGCTAATACCAATGGATTGCGCGCGCCATCAGGTGTTGGCACCACCATAATGACCTCAGGCACCCCAGCTACTTTTGCTGGAATAGCATTCATTAAAACCGATGATGGGTACGCTGCTTTTCCACCCGGCACATATATTCCCACGCGATCTAAGGGAGTTACCTTTTGGCCAAGACGAGTTCCATCCGCTTCTTCATATTCCCAAGAGTGACAGCCAGCTTCAGTCTTTTGCTTTTCGTGATACGCGCGCACTCTGTTTGCAGCGATGTCCAAAGCATTTTTTTGTTCGGGCGCTAACGACAAATAAGCGTGCTCTAGATCTTGACGAGAAATTTCGAGATCAGAAATGCTGTTTGCATTTAATCGATCAAATTTCTGAGTCAGCTCAAGAACAGCGGCATCACCTTGCTCTTTTACCGCTGACAGAATTTTGACTACCGCTGTATCAATAGCCTGATCATCGGCCAGCGGTAATGAAAGGCTAGACAGCAGAATTTCTTTGAAACCTGCTTCCTGACTATTCAGACGTTTTACTTTAGCCATTACCAATACTGAATAGGTTATTTCAACAACTCAAAAATCGGTTGTAATTGGGCGCGCTTACGTTTGTAAGATGCTTGATTGACAATTAAACGGGCACTAATATCAGCAATCGATTCAACCTCTACTAAGCTATTCGCTTTTAATGTGTTTCCGGTTGAAACCAAATCGACTATCGCATCAGCCAATCCCACTAAAGGCGCAAGCTCCATGGAGCCATACAGTTGAATGGTGTCGATATGAACGCCTTTATTCGCAAAATGCTCGCGTGCGCAATTAACATATTTGGTTGCCACCCTTAACCGTGAGCCTTGTTGAACAGCTGCTGCATAGTCAAAGCCCTCACGTACAGCAACAGACATTCGGCACTTCGCAATATTGAGATCAAAAGGCACATATAAACCATCAGTGCCTTTTTCCATTAATACATCTAAACCAGCAACACCAAAATCAGCACCCCCAAATTGAACATAAGTGGGCACATCAGATGCACGCACAATGATCAAGCGCACATCTGGATTCGATGTCTCAATGATTAGCTTGCGAGACTTCTCAGGATCCTCTTTAGGCACAATGCCAACCTTAGCAAGAATCTCGGCTGTCTCTTCGAAAATACGGCCCTTTGAAAGGGCTAAAGTCAATTTCATGACTTTATTATCACCCAGATAAGGAGCTCAGTTACTTGATGCGCTCAATGCGAGCGCCTAAACGGGTTAACTTCTGCTCCATACGGTCATAACCACGATCCAAATGGTAAATCCGCTCTACCTGCGTTTCACCCTGCGCTGCAAGGCCTGCGATAACCAAACTAGCAGATGCTCGCAAGTCTGTTGCCATTACCGTTGCGCCAGACAGCTTCTCCACCCCCTGTGCAATCGCCGTATTACCTTCAATCGCAATATCAGCACCAAGGCGATTTAGCTCTTGTACGTGCATAAAGCGGTTCTCAAAAATAGTTTCGGTAATCGTTGAGGCCCCACTGGCAACTGCATTGACAGCCATTAATTGAGCCTGCATATCTGTCGGAAAAGCAGGGTATTCAGAAGTACGAAAACTTACAGGTGTGGGTCGTTTCTGCATAGTTGCCTTAATCCAATCAGACCCGACTTCCATTTGCAAACCCGCTTCTTTTAATTTCACCATGACCGCATCCAAAGTATCTGGGCGGCAATCCTGAATGAGAACTTCACCTCCTACTGCGGCTACAGCACAAAGAAAAGTTCCCGCCTCAATACGATCAGGAATTACTGAGTGTTCAGCGCCATGTAATTTTTCAACACCCTCAATGACTAAACGATCAGTGCCAATTCCGGAAATCTTCGCACCCATCTTGACGAGTAATTCCGCTAAATCGCCTACCTCAGGCTCACGTGCAGCATTCTCCAAAGTAGTTACTCCGGATGCCAAGGTGGCAGCCATTAATAAATTTTCTGTACCAGTCACCGTAATCATATCGGTCAGAATGGAGGCGCCCTTTAAGCGCTCTGTCGGCGGCTTCGTTTCCGCTTGAATATAGCCACCTTTAATTTTGATACTAGCGCCCATCGCCTTTAGGCCCTTGATGTGCTGATCAACGGGGCGTGCGCCAATGGCACAGCCACCGGGCAACGACACCTTAGCACTGTGCATTCTAGCCAGTAGAGGGCCCAATACCAGGATAGAAGCACGCATGGTTTTGACCATTTCATAAGTAGCTTCTGAACTCTTAATCACTGCCGCATTGAGGACCACATGATTGCGGTCATCTTGATTTGGAAAGCTAACCTCTACACCAATTTCTTGTAAGAGCTTGAGCATTGTTCGTACATCTTGCAAGTCTGGCAAATTACGTAACACTATCGGCTCATCAGTGAGAAGACAGGCGCACAAAATTGGTAATGCGGCATTTTTTGCTCCAGCAATCTTGACCTCACCTTTAAGCGGAGAGCCGCCTACCATTCGTAATTTATCCATAAACCAATTCCAGTAAAAACGCTTCTAAAAGTAATCTCGATGTATGTATCCAAAAAATCATGTATTGGGATTTTTTGCAAACTCTTCGGGTGTGTAGGCCTTAATTGAAAGTGCATGTACTTCCGCCTTCATGCGGTCGCCCATAGCTCCATAAACCAATTGATGACGTTGAATTAAGCGCTTTCCCTCAAATTCTGGGCTAACCACTGTGGCAAAAAAATGCTGTCCATCACCCTCTACCTGAATATGGGTGCACTCAATACCTTGCTTGATATAGCCCTCGATTTGCTCAGGGGTTGGCAGCATATTTTTCTCCTAACAAAGCGAAATAAAACAATCCATCAGGTTTAACAATTCAATGACGCAACTTATAGCCTTTTTGCAATAAACGCAAAGCAATGGCTGAAACCATGACAAAGAAACACACTACGATAGCCAGACTACTCCATGGGGAAACGTCTGATACGCCAAAAAATCCAAATCTAAATCCATCAATCATGTAAAAAAATGGATTGAAATGCGACACCGCTTGCCATGCTGAGGGTAAAGAATGAATGGAGTAGAAGACTCCTGAAAGCATTGTGGCTGGCATGATGATGAAATTTTGGAATGCTGCCAACTGATCAAACTTATCGGCCAAGATACCAGCAATCAGACCAAGACTTCCTAAAATGGCGGCACCCAAAAAGGCAAATGCCAATATCCATAATGGGTACTCTAGTGAAGGCATTCCAAACCATAGGGTAATAAAAAAGACCCCCAAACCAACTACTACCCCTCGAAATACAGCAGCCAAAATATAAGCAGCATAAAACTCAAAGTGGCTTAATGGTGCCAATAGTACAAAAACCAAATTTCCCGTGATTTTGGATTGAATCAGTGATGATGAAGTATTGGCAAATGCATTTTGTAAAACACTCATCATGACCAGCCCTGGTATCAAGAAGGCGGTATAACTCAGACGACCATATACTTCTTTGCCATCTAATACGTGCCCAAAAATCATTAAATACAAAATAGCGGTAAGGACTGGCGCAGCGATAGTTTGAAAAGCAACCTTATAAAACCGCTTAACCTCTTTAAATAAAAGCGTTGGAAAACCACTGCCATATTCTAATTTGGGCTTTGACAGAGCTTTGTTAGACATCTTGCTCAACGAATATCTCCCGACATGATGTTAACGAACACCTCTTCGAGATCGGTCTTACCATCACCATCTTTTTTATTGGAGCCATAACGAGTCAATAAATTTGCTGTGGTATCTAATGCAACAATCTTTCCTTGCTTCAACATCGCAATGCGCTGACACAGAGCCTCGGCTTCCTCTAGATAGTGAGTGGTTAGCACGATTGTGTGGCCATCTTGATTAAGACGACTAATAAATTGCCATAAGGATTGACGAAGTTCTACATCAACACCTGCCGTTGGTTCATCCAAGATGATGACAGGAGGTCTATGCACCAGCGCTTGAGCAACCAATACCCTGCGCTTCATGCCGCCCGACAGGGCGCGCATATTGCTATCAGCTTTAGAAGTGAGGTCAAGATTTGCCATGATCTCATCAATCCAAGCATCGTTATGACGAATGCCAAAATATCCTGACTGAAAACGGAGTGTTTCCCGTACAGTAAAAAAGGGGTCAAAAACCAACTCTTGCGGGACTACGCCTAGCATGCGACGCGCCTCGCGAAATGCGCTCTGTACATCTGAGCCCAGGATAGCCGCATGACCCTTATCAGCCTTCACTAGGCCTGCCAAGATTGAAATTAATGTGGTTTTTCCAGCGCCATTGGGGCCCAACAGACCAAAAAACTCTCCGGGCTCAATTGTCAATGAGACATCATCCAGAGCTTGAAGAGCTCCGTAGTATTTTGAAATATTTTTTACTGAAATTGCTGAATGCATACTTCTAAATGCCGAGCAATCCGGAGACGCCGTAGACATTTGCCAATACTTTGAGCTTTTCTGGTGGATGCTCAACTTTTAACGCCATACCATCTGCTTGTAAGCGTTTTTGCCACGCCAATAACACCGCCAGAACGGTTGAATCAAAATCTTTTAAGACAGAGCAATCGATCACCTTCAATGCGGCAATATTCGATAAGCCATCTCTTTCAAGTCGCATAGCATTCGCTTGCGTTACAGTTGCTGGCAAGTGAAAAGTCATGGATAGTATCTGTAAAAAATTACTTAGCCGTTGCTAGCTGCTTGTTGCGGTCTTGCAAAAACTTCACCAAACCTTCAATACCATTTTGGCTGATTTGATTTGCAAATTGATTGCGATATGCCTCAATTAACCAGACACCCATGATATTCATGTCATAGACTTTCCAGCCTTTATCGGTCTTCTCCAGACGGTAGTCCAATGGCACAGGATCTCCGCGCCCCAACACTACAGTTTTAACTACTACTTCTTTATCGTCAGGGGCGGCCCGCAAGGCTTTGAATTGGACAGTCTGATCACGCAGCTGACTGAGCGCTCCAGAATAAGTACGAATCAATAAATTTTTAAATTCCGAGGTCAATTGAACCTGCTGCTCAGGCGTGGCTTTTTTCCAATTAGGTCCCATTGCCATTTCTGTCGTACGTCGCATATCGGTATAAGGAACAATTTTTTTCTCGACCAAGTCGACAATTTTAGGAATGTTTCCTTTTTGAATTTCTGGATCCTCTTTGACAGAAGCCATTACATCTGTGACAACCATTTTGATCAAGGCATCTGGAGGCGTTGATTGATCGGGTGTTTGCGCAAAAGCTGATGATGCTGCAACCACAAAAGCCATCAACAGATATTTAAAAATCCATTTGCAAATCATCATCTTTAGTCCACTTAGCAATATCGGTATATAAGAGCTCATTTTAGCTCTTCGGGCTATTTTTTATTCGTAGGGATTTTCGTAAACGGGCATCTCAGGCTCCTCGCCATCGCGACCCTCGTTAATCTGATATTCACGCCTTTGAATATAAGCATCGCGCATAAAGCTGTACTTATCAATTGCAGCACCATCCAATAGATCGCCAGCCTCATAATAAGTATTGCGTGCATTAATGACTCGCAAGCCTGTAACGCTATTTCTGAGGGCAACATCAGGTAAAAATCTGAATAAATAGTCTGACTCGAGATCTGCAACGGTACCAAAAGCATCGCGGACATTACTTGGCCCAAAGAAAGGAAGAACAACATATGGACCCGCAGGTACGCCCCATACCCCAAGTGTCTGACCCCAATCTTCCTTATGCTTTTCTAGTCCACCGGGAGTAGCAAGATCTAGCAAACCTCCAAGACCCATAGTGGTGTTAACTGCTACACGCATAAGATCATTAAATGCGTAATCTAATCTACCCTGCAAAAGATTGAATAATGCAGTGTAAATATCACTGTAATTACTGAAAAAGTTGTAAATTCCTTGCCGCACAAACTCTGGCAATATAAATCGATACCCAGCTACCACTGGTTTAAGCAAATAAGCATCCAATCCTTCGTTAAATTCAAACACTGAACGATTAAATGACTCCCAGGGATCATGCGGTGAGGGCTCAACGCCTGCTGGAATAGACGCACATCCCACTAATGTAGCAGTAGCGACTAGCAAAATAACTTTCTTTATTTTGCTAAAGAGTGTTACTGCAAAAAACATTATTTTGCTGCGCTCTTCTCTTGGCCGCTATCAGCTGCCTTGTTGTACAAGAATTGGCCAATCAAACTCTCAAGAACAATGGCTGATTGAGTTTGAGTAATCTTTTCTCCATTAGCCAACATGTCATCAGAGCCACCGGCCTCAAGCCCAATATATTGCTCACCCAACAACCCGGAGGTCAAAATTTTTGCGGAAGAATCTTTAGGGAATTTATATGACTCATCAATGGTCATTAGCACAGTGGCTTGATATGTTTTGTCATCAAAAGAAATGCTGGCAATACGTCCAACAACTACACCAGCGCTTTTAACTGGAGCGCGTGGTTTCAAGCCGCCTATATTGTCAAAACGTGCAGAAATTTTGTAGGTGGGCGCAAATGAAACGGCATTCATATTGCCCACTTTCAATGCAAGGAATAGCGCCGCCAACAGACCAATGGCAACAAAAATTCCTACCCAAATATCAATCGCGCTTTTTTTCATCAGAGCCTCAGTTTATTCTTTCTAATTTGAAAACATCATTGCGGTGAGCAAGAAATCTAATGCCAAGACCGCTAAAGATGAGATCACTACTGTTCTAGTGGTTGCCTGAGAAACGCCCTCAGGCGTTGGTTTAGCTTCATAGCCTTGATATAGGGCAATAAAAGTCACTGCGACACCAAATACAAGGCTTTTAATTAGGCCATTTCCAATATCAGAAAAGAGGTCTACACCACCTTGCATTTGGGACCAAAATGCTCCGGAATCGACCCCAATGAGAGGAACACCCACAAAATAACCGCCCATAACCCCAACGGCTGTAAAGATGGTGGCTAAAAGTGGCATTGAAATAATTCCCGCCCAAAGTCTTGGAGCAATCACCCTGCCTAATGGATCGACTGCCATCATTTCCATAGCCGTTAATTGTTCGCCCGCCTTCATTAAGCCAATTTCTGCAGTGAGTGAAGTACCAGCACGCCCAGCAAATAAGAGGGCAGTAATCACAGGCCCTAGTTCACGCGTTAAAGATAACGCCACCAACAAACCAAGAGCTTGCTCAGATCCATAACGATTCAAGGTGTAATAGCCCTGAAGACCTAGAACAAATCCCACAAACAAACCGGAGACGGCAATGATCACAAACGAATGGTTGCCTACAAATAAAATCTGATCAATCACTAATCGTGGTCGACGCAATAAAGATCCGGATCGTAAAAGCACCGCAATAAACATGCGCGCGGCAAGACCAAGACTGGTGAGATTGCGCCGAACGAAAAATCCAAGGTCGCCAAAAAGATTGAGCAATATATGAAGTGCAGTCATTAGGTCCTCACTCCAAAATCTTCCTCAAGGCTTTGCCCTGGATAGTGGAATGGCACTGGACCATCAGGTGCAGCATCTAAAAACTGCCTCACAAAAGCATCAGTAGATTTTCTTAATTCTTCAGGAGTGCCTTGTGCACCAATACGACCATTTGCAATGAAATACACGTAATCAGCAATAGCAAAGGTCTCTTCAACATCATGCGTCACCAATAAACTTGTTGCGCCCAGAGCATCATTAAGATCTCGAATGAGGCGTGCCGTTATACCCAAAGAGATAGGATCTAACCCAGCGAAAGGCTCGTCATACATGATCAACGGGGGGTCGAGAGCAATTGCTCTGGCCAAAGCAACCCGTCTTGCCATACCCCCAGAAATTTGTGATGGCATTAAATCCCTTGCGCCACGCAAACCAACAGCATTGAGTTTCATGAGCACTAATGCGCGCAACAACTCTTCACTCAAATCAGTATGCTCACGCAATGGAAAAGCAACGTTCTCAAAAACGCTAAGGTCGGTAAATAGAGCGCCAAACTGAAAAAGCATGCCCATACGTCGACGCGCCTTCATAAGATCATGACCACTCATTCGACCAATGTCATGACCTTCAAATAAAACCTGGCCTGCTTGAGCAGTAAATTGACCGCCAATTAAACGTAAGATGGTTGTTTTGCCACAGCCGGAACCACCCATGACCGCAACGACTTGGCCGCGGCGAAATTCCATATTAAGACCAGACAAAATCTGTCGTTCACCAGGGGCGTAGGAAAAGTTGACGTCCTTGATAGCAACGACAACTTCACCTGTGGACTTTTTTGTATCCAATTGACCTTGTATGGAACTGTTCATATCCCCGATATTATCGGGGTAAAACGGATGATCCCATTAAATACTGGTCTACCGCTTGAGCACATTGACGACCTTCACGAATCGCCCAAACCACCAGGGATTGGCCACGACGCATATCGCCAGCGGCAAAAACCTTAGGTACATTTGTTTGATAAGCGGTTTGACCATCAACAGTTGCTTTAGCGTTACCACGTGCATCTTTTTCAACACCAAATGCATTAAGGACCTGCTGCACTGGTGAAACAAAACCCATGGCCAATAGCACTAAATCTGCTTTGATCTCAAATTCAGAATTGGGGACTTCGGACATCTTGCCGTCCCTCCATTCCAAACGAACACCAATCAATTTTTCAACCTTGCCGTTCTTGCCCTCGAAACGTTTTGTTCCTACAGACCAATCCCGATCGCATCCCTCTTCATGCGAAGAAGAAGTGCGTAATTTTGTTGGCCAATACGGCCATACCAATGGCTTATTCTCAACTTCTGGTGGCTGTGGCAGCAATTCAAATTGGGTAATTTTGGTAGCGCCGTGACGGTTAGAGGTGCCGACACAATCAGAACCTGTATCGCCGCCGCCAATAACAACTACATGTTTACCAGTTGCGCGAATTTCATTCTTGAAATCACCTGCATTCTCTTTGTTTTGAGGAATCAAAAACTCTAATGCAAAATGCACGCCAGCTAACTCGCGGCCAGGCACAGGAAGATCACGTGGCTGCTCTGCACCACCAGTAATCACAACCGCATCAAAATCTTTCATCAACTGCTCTGGAGAGACAGTTTTGGTGGAATAATTTTTAACCTCAGCACCAATAGCTTCTTTACCAACAAAAACGCCGGTTTCAAACTTCACGCCTTCTGCTTGCATCTGTTCAACGCGGCGATCAATCAGCCATTTTTCCATTTTGAAATCAGGGATTCCATAACGGAGTAGACCTCCAATGCGATCATTCTTTTCAAAAACTGTCACATCGTGCCCAACACGCGCCAACTGTTGAGCGGCAGCCATACCAGCAGGACCACCACCAACAATTGCCACTTTCTTACCCGTTTTTGTTTTCGATGGCTGCGGCTTCACCCAGCCACTTTCCCAACCCTTATCAATAATGGCATGCTCAATCGATTTAATACCAACAGGTGCGCGATTGATACCTAGGGTGCAGGCAGCTTCGCATGGTGCCGGGCAAATGCGACCAGTGAATTCTGGAAAATTATTCGTTGATTGCAAAACATCTAATGCATTTTTCCAGTCACTATGGAAAACCAAATCATTGAAATCTGGAATGATGTTATTGACAGGACATCCGTTATTACAAAACGGAATGCCGCAGTCCATACAACGAGCGCCCTGAACTTTGGCTTCCTCGTCAGTTAATGCAGCTACGAACTCTTTGTAGTGATGAAGACGTTTGGCAGGCGCTTCGTATGTTTCATCGACGCGCTCAAACTCCATAAATCCAGTGACCTTACCCATATCTAATCCTCAGTATCTTTTCTTAATATCCGTCTTTATCAATTAAGCCGCTACAGTCTTCTTTTGCGCCTTTTCCCAGAGTTCACCCAGAGCACGCTTGTACTCAGTCGGGAGCACTTTCACAAAACGACTGCGGGCATTTTCCCAATCGGCCAATATAGCTTTCGCACGCTCTGAACCGGTATAGCGGAAATGACGCTCAACTAAACTCTTCAAGATTTGCTCATCTGTTAAGCGCTCACCTCCATCTTTCACATCGACGGGAGCATGCCATTCAGACTTAGGAATCTTGGCGGTTTGCTCTGCTGACGGCAAGACTTTTTCTAAGGTCGCCATACTAGTATTACAACGCTTATCAAACAAACCATCTTCGTCATAAACATATGCAACACCACCGCTCATACCAGCAGCAAAATTGCGACCTGTAGTGCCTAGCACGACTACAGTACCGCCTGTCATGTATTCACAGCCGTGATCGCCAGTGCCCTCAACAACAGTTGTCGCACCAGAATTACGCACTGCAAAACGCTCGCCCGCAACACCATTAAAGAAAGCCTCACCAGCAATAGCGCCATACAAAACAGTGTTGCCAACAATGATGTTCTTGGATGTATCGCCACGGAATTCATGGGGTGCACGCACAATGACACGGCCGCCTGATAAGCCCTTACCGACATAGTCATTGCCATCACCAACCAAATCTAAAGTAATGCCACGAGCCAAGAAAGCTGCAAAGCTTTGGCCTGCAGTTCCATTCAACTGAATATGAATTGTGTCGTCAGGCAACCCTGCATGACCATAACGCTGAGCAACTTCACCCGAGAGCATTGCTCCTACCGTACGGTTCACATTCTTGACTGGAACAATGAAAGAAACTTTTTCGCCACGCTCTAGTGCAGGCTCACTCTTTTCAATCAAGATGTTATCGAGTGCATTTTCAAGTCCATGATCTTGCGTCAGCACTTGGTAGCGTGGGACGTCACTTGCTACTTGGGGTTCAGCAAAAATCTTACTGAAATCTAATCCATGCACTTTCCAGTTCTCAATGCCTTTACGAGTATCGAGCAAGTCCACACGACCAATCAAATCATCAAACTTACGAATACCCAGTTGCGCCATGATCTCACGCGCCTCTTCGGCAATGAAGAAGAAGAAATTCACTACATGCTCTGGCTTACCAGAGAACTTTTTACGCAGCTCGGGATCTTGTGTTGCAACACCAACTGGGCATGTATTGAGATGGCACTTACGCATCATGATGCAACCCTCAACAACCAATGGTGCTGTGGCAAAACCAAATTCATCCGCACCTAACAAAGCACCAATCACGACATCGCGCCCCGTCTTCATTTGACCATCAGCCTGAACACGAATACGGCTACGTAAACCATTGAGAACTAGAGTCTGCTGAGTTTCAGCCAGCCCCAGCTCCCATGGGGAACCCGCGTGCTTAATTGAGGAAAGTGGTGAAGCGCCAGTTCCGCCATCATGCCCAGCAATCACAACGTGATCTGCTTTTGCTTTGGCTACACCAGCAGCAACCGTACCTACGCCTACTTCAGAAACCAACTTCACAGAAACGTCAGCTTTTGGATTGACGTTCTTTAAGTCATGAATTAACTGAGCAATATCTTCAATTGAGTAAATATCATGATGCGGAGGAGGTGAAATTAGACCAACTCCTGGAACAGAGAAGCGCAATTTACCAATGTAGTCAGATACTTTTCCACCAGGTAATTGACCGCCTTCACCTGGCTTTGCACCTTGCGCCATCTTGATTTGCAGTTGATCAGCAGAGCGCAAATATTCAGTAGTTACACCAAAACGTCCTGAGGCAACCTGTTTAATTTTGGAACGCAAGGAATCACCATCTTCTAGCGGGATATTCGCCTCAACTACCTCGCTGCCCAAAATGCTAGAAAGAGTCTCACCTTTTTTGATGGGAATGCCCTTAAGTTCATTGACATAGCGATTCGGATCCTCGCCGCCCTCACCGGTGTTGGACTTACCACCAATACGGTTCATTGCAATCGCCAAAGTAGCATGCGCTTCAGTTGAGATGGATCCTAAAGACATCGCGCCCGTTGCAAAACGCTTTACGATCTCTTTTGCTGGTTCAACCTCATCCAATGGAATAGCTTTGCTTGGATCAATCTTGAATTCAAACAAACCGCGCAAAGTCATTTGACGCTTTGTCTGATCGTTGATGATGTTGGCATACTCTTTATATGTTTGATATCCCTTATCTGAACCAATACGTGTGGAGTGCTGCAACTTAGCGATGGTGTCAGGAGTCCACATATGATTCTCACCACGGATACGGAAGGCGTATTCTCCACCAGCATCGAGCATGTTGGTGAGCACTGGATCATTACCAAACGCAGCGCTATGCATACGCAAAGCCTCTTCAGCTACTTCAAAGACACCGATCCCACCTACATTAGATGGCGTACCTTTGAAGTACTGGTCAACGATGTCGCGATTTAAACCAATTGCCTCAAAAATCTGTGAGCCGGTATAAGACATATAGGTAGAGATGCCCATTTTGGACATCACTTTTTGCAATCCCTTGCCAACTGCTTTTACAAAATTCTTGACCGCTTTTTCACCTGACAAATCGCCTGACAAACCCTTAGCCATGTCCACCAAAGTTTCCATCGCCAAATAGGGATGAACAGCCTCTGCCCCATAACCCGCTAACAATGCAAAGTGATGCGTTTCACGTGCGCTACCAGTTTCCACAACGAGGCCCACGCTAGTACGCAAGCCTTTTTCAACTAAGTGTTGATGAATTGCCGACGTAGCAAGCAAAGCTGGAATCGCAACATGCTTCTCGTCCACTTGCCGATCACTCACTATCAAAATGTTGTAGCCAGAGCGAACAGCATCGGCAGCCTCAGCGCATAGCGAAGCTAAGCGCGCTTCAATTCCTGCTTTACCCCAAGCTGCTGGATAACAAATATCCAACTCATAAGAACGGAACTTACCGTTGGTGTAATGGCCAATGTGACGAATCTTCGTGATGTCATCAAAATCCAAAATGGGTTGACTAACTTCTAGTCGCATTGGAGGATTGATATTGTTGGTATCTAACAAATTGGGCTTTGGACCTATGAAAGAAACCAAAGACATCACCATGTTTTCACGAATCGGATCAATTGGAGGATTAGTTACCTGTGCAAACAACTGTTTGAAGTAGTTATACAAAGGCTTGTTCTTATTTGAGAGGACTGCTAGCGGGCTGTCATTACCCATTGAACCGATAGCCTCTTCACCATTCATGGCCATTGGCGCCATGAGGTACTTGATATCTTCTTGTGTGTAACCGAACGCTTGCTGACGATCAAGCAATTTAGCGGCTGGACGAATCGTGGTTTTTTCATCCACTAAATCCGCTTTGCTTGCATCAACTTCATCTAGTTTTACGCGAACAGCATCAATCCAGCTCTTATATGGCTTTGCCTTTGAGACAGCGTTCTTCAGTTCAACGTCATCAATAATGCGGCCTTGCTCCATATCAATCATGAACATCTTGCCTGGTTGCAGACGCCATTTTTGAACGATCTTACTTTCAGGAATAGGTAACACGCCAGCTTCAGATGCCATGATGACAAGATCATCATCAGTCACGTAATAACGGGCAGGACGCAAACCATTGCGATCCAAAGTTGCGCCAATTTGACGACCGTCTGTAAATGCCATAGCAGCCGGGCCATCCCAGGGCTCCATCATCGAGGCATGGTATTCATAAAATGCACGGCGATTGTCATCCATCAATGTATGTTGCTCCCATGCCTCTGGGATCATCATCATCATGGCTTGCGCTAGGGGATAACCTGACATCACTAGCAACTCGAGACAGTTATCAAAGCATGCTGTGTCTGATTGGCCTGGATAAATCAATGGCCAAAGTTTTTGTAAGTCATCTCCAAGCACTGGAGAGCTGATTGCACCTTCACGTGCATTTACCCAATTAACATTGCCTTTCACGGTATTAATTTCACCGTTATGAGCGATCATGCGATAGGGGTGAGCTAACTCCCATGCTGGGAATGTATTGGTCGAGAATCGTTGATGCACAAGAGCTAAGGCCGACACAGTGCGAGGATCCTGGAGATCCTGATAATAGGCGCCAACTTGATTCGCTAAAAGCAAACCTTTGTACACAATTGTGCGCGCCGACATCGATGCAACAAAATATTCTTTGCCATGCTTCAAATGCAAATCTTGAATGGCGTGACTTGCTGTTTTGCGAATGACATACAACTTACGCTCAAGCGCATCTGTAGTCATAATGTCGCGACCACGACCAATAAAAATCTGTCGAATGAAAGGCTCAGTCATGCGAACAGTTGGAGACATTGGTAACTTCACATCAATTGGAACATCCCTCCAACCTAAAACCACTTGACCCTCTAAACGCACAGTGCGCTCTAATTCTTGTTCACAGGCCAAACGTGAAGCATGTTCCTTAGGTAAGAAAATCATGCCAACACCATACTCACCAAGCGGCGGCAATGTGACACCTTGTTTTGCCATTTCTTCGCGATATAAGGTATCCGGAATTTGAATCAATATTCCGGCGCCGTCGCCCATTAAAGGATCGGCACCAACAGCACCTCGATGATCCAAGTTCTCCAAAATCTTTAAACCTTGAGAAACAATCTCATGGGATTTTTTACCCTTGATGTGCGCAACGAATCCTACGCCGCAAGCATCATGCTCATTTTGAGGGTCATAAAGCCCTTGTGCGACTGGACGAAGTGAGGATTGGATTTGTGTAGTCATAGTATTTCTCGAGGCTATATGGGCCTAATTACTTTTGGAGGATCAAATATAGGTGAATACCCATATCGATGCAATAGAAATAAAATGAGTCTGTCCCATTTATTTCAGCTTCGCACCAAGTTGTTTTTATAAATTGGGGACAGAGTCGTTGAAGTTAACAACCCCTAATTCTTCGCTTAAATCCTATCTTGCTGAATCTAAAGGATTTATTTTTCTTGGGCGCCCTCTGTGGCGTATTTGGGTTATTTCAGGCGCTTCCTTGAACAGCTTTTTTGCATATATGTCGCTCACCCAGGGCTTAGAGCGGATCAAAGATTCTGTAATTTGCCGATCCTCCCAATGTGGCGCCCCTTCCTTCACAAAATCTGACCACCTCATTTGTCTTTCAAAGGGGGTATTACCCAACTTCCAAAAATACGGATGATCAACCAACCAGGGCTCACCATTACCGCCGATGTGTGTGGCAAAACTAGTCCATGCAGAATCTTGCGGGCTGGATTCAAACCCAGCTCTTACAGGGTTCAGCTCAATATAGCGCTGGCACCGCAAAAAATAATCTGGATCAATTAAGGAAGAGCGATATCTACCTTCCCAGATGGTGCCCGATCGACGGTGTTGTTGATTAAAGTACTGCGCATACCGACGACCTAAGGATTGCATTGTTTTCGCCAATGAATCTTCATGTTGGGGCGTTAACAATAAATGCACATGGTTTGGCATTAAGGCAAATGCATGCACAGCACAACCAAATTGCCTTGCTGCATCACGCAACCACTCTAAATAAATTTTGCGGTCTTCAACACCAAAGAAAAGTGTTTCGCGATTATTGCCACGCACCATGACATGCATTGCTTGGCCGGGAATAACAGTACGCGCTTGCCGAGCCATGACGTATCGAACTACTGTAGTTCGCGCACTCCACTACCACGTGAAAACTCGGGGATAAACCAATCACCATCAGCTTGAGTCACTCCCTCAGGAGGGACGCGCGTTTCCTGCGGGACATCCTTGAGCGCTGTCGCCATGTAGGAGATCCACATTGGTAGCGCAAGACCCCCACCAGTTTCACGATCGCCCAAGCTAGTTGGTTTATCAAAACCAATCCATGCAATAGCAACTACTTTTGGGTTGTATCCAGCAAACCATGCATCATGCGACTCATTGGTGGTGCCTGTTTTGCCTGCAATATCACCACGACCTAACTTGGCCCGTGCTGATGCAGCAGTACCGGTTTTCGTTACCTCTTGCAGCATGCTATCCATGACAAAAGCCGTCCGCGCATCTAAAACGCGTGGCGCCCCATCACCAACAGTAACAGGCTTGGCCTCAAAAAGAACATTGCCTTTTGAGTCCACCATTTTGTCAATTAAAAATGGATCAACTTTGTAACCGCCATTGGCAAAGACACTATATGCAGAGGCCATTTGTAATGGTGTTACGGAACCCGCACCCAAAGCCATTGTGAGATAAGGTGGATGTTTTTCTGGTTCAAATCCAAAACGCTGAATATATTCTTGCGCATACGAAGGGCCTATCGCCCGAATGATCCGAACAGAAACTAAATTCTTTGATTTGGCCAAAGCATTACGGAGGCGCATCATGCCATCGTATTTACCATCATAATTTTTTGGCTCCCATGCTTGACTTCCCGTCTCGAGACTACCAATAGAAAGTGGCGCGTCATTAACCATTGTGCTGGGGGTAAAACCTTTTTCGATTGCAGCGGCATAAATAAACGGCTTGAAAGACGAACCTGGCTGACGCAATGCCTGAGTCACATGGTTGAATTGATTGCGACGGAAATCAAAACCGCCGACCAAAGATAAAATCGCACCCGTTTCAGCATTCATCGATACAAATGCTGCTTCTACTTGAGGCAATTGAGCTAATTTCCAAATACCGCCATCAGACAGCAATCTGACAATGGCTCCTGGGCGAAGACGTTTTTTGGGCTGAGTACTATCCGTTAGGGATGCTGCAGCCAATTTCATACCCTCACCTTTGAGGGTGATGGTGTCGCCAGTTGCGATCATGACTTGCATCTCTTTTGGCTTAACATCCAACACCACTCCGGACTGCAAATCATCTAACTGAGGATAAGCTAACAACGCCTCATCAATTGCTCGCTGGCGTTTAACCGGATCTTCAGGTAAATCAATAAATCCCTCGGGTCCGCGATATGCATGACGCAGGTCATATTCAAAAATTCCACGCCTTACAGCTTTATAAGCAGCATCTTGATCGGCCTTCAAGATTGTGGTGTAGACATCGATACCTTGAGAGTAGATCGCTTCACCATATTGGGTAAACAACAACTGTCGAACCATCTCAGCAGGAAAATCCGCCCGCACAGCAAACTCATTGCCAAGCCCACGTATATGTAACTCTTCGGCCATCGCTTTTTGATAATCTTCGTTCGTGATGTAGCCAAGGTCACGCATGCGTTGCAAAATATATTCCTGACGAATCTTGGCGCGCCTGAAATTCGTGACAGGGTTATAAGCTGAGGGTGCCTTTGGCAAACCTGCCAACATGGCAGATTCAGCAATCGAAATATCTTTTAACTCTTTTCCAAAATAAATTTGTGCCGCACTCGAAAAACCATAAGCACGTTGACCCAAAAAAATTTGGTTCATGTAGATCTCAAGAATTTTGTCTTTTGTTAATTGAGATTCAATTTCCCAGGCCAATAAGACCTCATATATTTTGCGACTGAAAGTCTTCTCATTACTTAAGAAGAAATTACGGGCCACCTGCATCGTGATAGTTGAAGCCCCTTGTGAAAGATGTCCGCGTAAGTTGGTAGCAGCCGCCCTGAGAATGCCCACATAATCAACCCCGCCATGAGAATAAAAGCGGTCATCTTCAATCGCCAATACGGCATTTTTCATGCTGGCAGGAATTTCGTTTAACGGGATCACCTTGCGACGCTCTTCACCAAACTCGCCGATCAAGACTTTATCGGCGGTGTAAATGCGTAATGGAGTTTTGGGGTTGTAATCGGTTAAAGCAGAAATTTTTGGTAAGTTCGGCTTAGCCACCAAAAATGCATACCCCATTAATAAAGTCACTACCAGAGCAAGCACCACGCCAATAATGAGGAGCGCTTTTACAAGAGGGCTTCCAGAAGATTTACGTGGCGAGCGTGGGTCTGCACGAAATTGACGCGAACGTCTATCGAGCTGACGAATAGGACGCTGATTAAACGTCGGCTTGTCTTTTGGGGGAAGCGCCATAAGAGCAAATTATAGGGTGCCTAGGTAATTTGCCTAAAAGCTCCAAAACCCTGATTTTCTGACAGTTCATTCAATTACGACTGATAGTTTTTTATCCCCTGCTTTTTGAGAATAGGGGCATGCCTAACCGACATATTTCTCCGCAGTCTTTTGATGAAATTTTGAGTGAACTTGGGGATGATCCTGCCATTCCAGATCCGCACGGATTTCGAAAACCTGGCGCCCCAGCAAACCCCAAAATTGCCATAAATCCTACCCTACCTATTGCAATAAACCTTAAAAAGCTAGGCCCATTTATCGGCCTTGGCATCGGGGCTATAGCTTTGGTAATCGCCATATTTACCGGTATTGATCTCATGAGAGAACAGTCGGATCCTCAACTTGTAGGGCTTGAGCAAGAGCTAGCCAAACTCAAAAATGAGTTTCATAGCTTGCGGAATGAAGTTCTTGAGATTGAAAATTCACTATATGAATCAATTGATGAAATAGAAGTGAGTATTCACTCATTAAATAAAAATAAGGGATTTGCCAACCAAAAACCAAAAGTTGAGCCCATTCCTTTTCTATCAGAACTTCGTCATTGGCACTACTTAGGCGTGAGTCAGGCAGGCAATACGCAAAAAGCTTTTTTTCAAAATGGGAAGGAAACGGTAATGCTAGAAATGGGGTCAGCCGCCCTTGGAGAGTGGCAACTGACCGGCATCAATCGGGAGTTCGCCACCTTCACTCACCCCAAAGCAAGCCCCCTGATAATCAAAGCCAAAAAATCCGAATGACCTCTTGTTTTAGCTTTTCTATGCATCAGTATTTGATTGCCTCCATTTTTGCGTTTTTATTGGGGCACTCAAACATAGCTTACGCACGCGATACCTTACAAGAAGCGCCCATCAGTTTGCAATTTACGAATATTGAAATCGTTGAGCTTTTACAAATCCTTGCCAAGTTGGGCGATGCTAATTTTTTATTAAGTGAGTCGATTAAGGGAAAAATAAGTGTTGATCTAACAGATGCGCCTTGGCAAAGTGCTTTACATTCGATATTGGCGAGTCGCGGCTTGCGTCTAGTAAGGAATGGCGATATTTACTGGATTGGTCCCTATGCAGAAATTAATGCGTTCCAAAAACATCGTCGCGAAGATGCCGCCCTGCCGTTTGGCGGGGACCACATCAGTAGCCCTCGACAGATTTTGATTGAGGCACGCATCGTAGAAGCTGATGAGCGCTTTGCAAGAGAGCTAGGCGCAAAGTTAAATTACCAAACCAATCAGCACCATAGCGATATAAATAAGCGAGAAGGAGCAAGCTTTGATTTAGCGGGTTCTGGACTTAATGGTTTTAATCCGATAGGGGTAGCTGCAACACTACTCACCAAAAGTGCTAGCCAACTTCTGCAAATCGAGTTATCAGCGCTAGAGACTCAAGGGCAAGGAAAAATTCTCTCCAACCCTCGCATCATGACTGGAGATCAAGTGAAGGCCACCATTGAGCAAGGAACTGAGCTGCCCTATCAAACAACCTCGCAAAATGGCAGCAAATTGCAATTTAGAAAGGCAAATTTACGCCTCGAAGTGCTTCCAAAAATTCATCCGGATGGAACCGTTTCCATGCTTGTAGGAATCAATAAAGACACTATAGGTATGAAAACAGAGCAGGGCTATGCAATCGACACCAAAAGTCTAAGCTCTGAGATCACTGTAGAAAGTGGTGGCACTGCAATTATTGGCGGCATTTTCCAGACTACTGAACGCGAAGATGAAGTTAAGGTACCTTTATTGGGTGATATCCCCCTGCTTGGCGCTTTATTTCGCCATAAATCGAAGTTAAAAGATAAAACTGAACTCTTAGTATTCCTAACTCCTACCATTCTCAACAAACCCTAATAAAATCAAGGGGTGAACTCTTCAACCAACAACATCTTTTTGATCGGCTTAATGGGCGCCGGAAAATCGACCGTTGGTAAAGTGCTGGCAAAGAAATTAGGGCGTCGTTTTTTAGATGCTGATCATGTCATTGAAGAGCGTTGCGGAGTCAAAATTCCTGTGATCTTTGAAATGGAAGGTGAGCAAGGGTTTCGTAAGCGTGAAGCGCAAGCCATACGCGAAATCACTCATGAAAAAAATATCGTGCTGGCCACAGGTGGTGGCGCAGTGCTCCTGCCAGAGAATCGAAAAGTATTAAGCGAACAAGGCGTGGTGATTTATCTGCATGCCAATCCTATTGAATTATGGCATCGCACTAAGGGCGGCGAAGGTCGCCCACTACTACAAAATGGTGATGCAAAAAAAATCTTGGAAAATTTATACGCGATTCGTGATCCCTTGTATCGCGAAATCGCAGATCATGTGATTGAAACTGGCAAGCCGAGCGTCAATCAATTGGTTAACACCTTAATTATGCAGCTTGAACTTTCTAACTAATATTTATGATGAAAACACTGGAAGTTGATCTTGGTGAGCGCAGCTACCCAATTTACATTGGAACGGATCTGATTGATCAACCAAAGCTATTTAATGCCTGCGAAAAATCATCTTCTATTTATATTGTTACCAATACCACTGTAGCCCCACTATATGAACAACGGCTGACCAAAACTTTAGAAACCTTTGGCAAGCCAGTCAGAACCATTGTCCTACCCGATGGTGAGTCTTATAAGGATTGGCAGAACCTTCAGCTCATTTTTGATGACCTTCTGAAATTCGGCGCTGACCGCCAAACTATGCTTGTAGCTCTTGGTGGGGGTGTCATCGGAGATATGACAGGCTTTGCCGCTGCAAGCTTTATGCGTGGAATTCGCTTCACACAGGTACCCACCACCCTATTAGCCCAAGTCGATTCTTCTGTAGGCGGCAAAACCGGCATCAATCATCCCTTAGGAAAAAATATGATTGGTGCCTTTCATCAGCCTGTTGCTGTTATTGCCGACTTAAGCACTTTAAAAACTTTACCTGCACGCGAACTCTCAGCAGGCCTCGCAGAAGTTATTAAGCACGGTGCAATTGCTGATGCGCAATTTTTAGATTGGATTGAAGCAAATTCGCAACCCTTGTTGGCCTGTGATACAGATGCAATGAGTCATGCGGTGTTGCGTTCTTGCGAAATCAAATCTGCCGTTGTTTCCGCCGATGAAAAAGAGGGTGGCATTCGTGCCACTTTAAATTTTGGCCACACCTTTGGTCATGCTATCGAAGCAGGGATGGGTTATGGTGAGTGGTTGCACGGAGAGGCAGTTGGATGCGGCATGGTGTTGGGTGCCGACCTCTCTTCTAGACTTGAATGCATTAGCAAAGCTGAAGCTGAGCGTCTCACCAAAATTATTCAATCCATGAATCTGCCAATTGTCCCGCCTAAATTTGGCGCCAGTAGATATATGGAGTTAATGCAGGTGGATAAAAAGACGGAGAGCGGTCAGATACGCTATGTCATCTTAGAAAAAATGGGCAAAGCGCAAATAAAAAGTGTTCCGGACGCCCAAGTAATAGAAACCCTAAACGCTACTGGTGCAGCCTAAAAACAATGACTAGGTTTTTCTAAGCTCGATTTTGACTGGTTGGCCCGCTTGGGCACTTGCAAACTCGGATAAATCACTTAACAACTCTTTTCCCGTCTTCGTATCAAGCCATAAAGGCTGCGCTAAAGTACCGGCCCAACGATAGTGATAACCACCCGATTTGGCAGCCACCCAGATTTCATGTAAAGGTGGCTGTGTATTCACCACAATCACGCTCTTGTCACGAAACCGGATATTAATGACATTACCCCCTTGACGCGCTACATCTAAATCCAAGTCAAGCTCATCATCGGCAGACTCTAGTGCCACCTCAATTGAATGCAACAATTGACTACCTAATTGATGAAATTGTTTATCGTCGATGGTTTCTACATTGAGGTTATTTGGATTCATAAAAGAGCCCTGCATGCTATATTCAATTATTCGTTCAAGAGACATTCATGATAGCGATTCTTAACAAAGCACTCTGTATCAGTCTGCTAATATCCCTTGTAGGATGTGGGGTTAGAGGTCCTCTGTATCTTCCTAATATACCGCCAGCCCCTACTGCTCCAAAAGAACCTGAGCCTAAAGGTAAGCTCTATCCACCACCCGCGAGCGACAACTCTATTTCATCGACACAGCAATGACAAGAAAAGTGCTACCTCTTCCAAAATTATCAGGGTTTAGTGAACGAAACGGCATTTGGTATGCCGAAGAAATTCCCCTTAGCGATTTAGCAAACGAATTTGGCACGCCACTTTATGTCTATAGCAAAAAAGCATTGACCGAGGCCTATGAAGCTTATGACAAAGCATGTATAGACAGCAAAGGTAAGCGACGTGCCCGCATTCATTACGCCATGAAAGCGAACAGCAATTTAGCGGTGATTGATTTATTTAAACAACTTGGCGCTGGATTTGATTTAGTCAGTGGCGGTGAATTAGCGCGCGCCCTTGCTATTGGCGCAGACCCTAAAAGCCTCGTATTTGCGGGGGTAGGTAAATCTGCATCTGAAATTGCTGCAGCCCTCAAAGCCGGCGTTAAATGCATTAATGTCGAGTCGATTGCAGAGCTTCACAAAATTAATCGGGTTGCTTCTGAGCTGAGCCTGAGAGCGCCTATCTCTTTGCGTGTAAATCCCGATGTGGATGCGCAAACCCATCCTTATATTTCCACTGGATTGAAAGGAAATAAATTTGGCATCGCTTATCAAGAGGTGCTAAAAACGTATCGCGAGGCATCTCAACTTCCACAAATTGATATTGTTGGCATTGACTGTCATATCGGCTCTCAAATCACAACGACTGCTCCTTACTTAGATGCCTTAGATAAGGTGTTGGATTTGGTCGAGCACCTCAAGAGGGAGGGCATTGTGATTCATCACCTTGACCTAGGTGGAGGTCTTGGCATTTCCTATGGCGACGAAACGCCGCCTGATATTACAGAATTTACCAATACCCTGTTAAATCATGTTGCTGAGAGAGGTTTTGGGCATCTAGATGTTGTCCTTGAGCCAGGCAGATCGCTCGTTGGTAATGCCGGAGTCCTGCTAACCACAGTGGAATATCTCAAACCAGGCGTCGAAAAAAACTTTTGCATTGTGGATGCTGCTATGACCGAACTGATGCGTCCCGCTTTGTATGAAGCGCATCATGGCATCGTTTCAGTACAAACAAAGCAAACAAAATCGCTGGTGTACGACATCGTTGGCCCTGTTTGCGAATCCGGCGATTGGCTTGGTAGAGAACGTCAGCTCGCAGTGGACGAGGGCGATCTTCTAGCCATTCTTTCTGCAGGTGCTTATGGCTTTGTGATGGCATCAAACTACAACACGCGCCCTAAACCGGCAGAGATTATGGTCGATGTTAAAAATGCTTTTGTAATACGTAGACGTGAAAATACACAAGAACTCTTTAACACTGAAAGTATTCTGCCTAAATAATTTTTCAGCACTACGCTCAATAAAAAAACCCCGCTCAAGAAGCGGGGTTTTTGTTAGCATAGAAAATGTTTTCTTAATGCAGTCCAGCAATGTAATCAGATACTGCTTTCATTTCTTGATCTGATAGCTTGGTTGCAATGGTGGTCATTTGGCTGCTGTTTTTGCGAACACCCTCACGGAATGCTAACAATTGAGCATTGGTGTATTCAGCCCATTGACCACCCAAGAGAGGATACTGAGATGGGATACCAGCGCCAGTTGGGCTATGGCATGCAGCACAAGCTGGAACACCTTTTGCCGCAATACCGCCACGGTAAATACTTTGACCTAATTCAATAGTGTCTTTATTTTGTGCAACACCTTGAGAAATAGGTTGCTTAGCCAAATATGCAGCAATGTTTTGCATATCTTGCTCCGTCAAAGTAGCAGACATACCCATCATTACTGGATTTGCGCGTGTGCCTTCTTTGAAGTTTTTCAATTGCTTGGCTGTGTATGCAGCATGTTGAGCAGATAACTTAGGCCATGTTCCTGTGGCACTTTGACCTTTAGGGCCATGACAGGTCAAGCAAGCTGTAACACCACGGCTAGCATCGCCATTCGAATACAGAGCCTCTCCAGCAGCTGGATCGACTTTTGGTTTACCGGGCACAACAGCCTTCGCTTCAGCAGCGGCTGGAGCCGCATCTGCAGCATTTGCAACGCCATAAACGCCAATCAAGGCGAAAATGGAAAGAGCTGCAAAACCAGCACGCAAGCTGTTGAATTTGGAGATTTGGGAGGTTTGACGCATTATGTTTACCTTGGCAAAAATTCCTAAAAGTGTTTGGGCCCTACATTTACAACCTTTTTACCCAACACCATGAGATATTTCATGATTTTGCGTG